>Ga0209002_10000128_pt1 | contig 50246 bp, 64 predicted proteins | sample Rifsed16ft2_FD_184010 | JGI IMG/M metagenome (GOLD analysis project Ga0209002, IMG submission 184010) | Soil microbial communities from Rifle, Colorado, USA - sediment 16ft 2 (version 2) | ecosystem: Environmental > Terrestrial > Deep subsurface > Rock core/Sediment | place: Rifle, Colorado...
AGAACAGATACGAGCCACAATAGAAAGAGATGGACAAATGGAATCACTCAGAGCTATTGGAGCCACTGTTCTTGCTAATGCTTGTGGTCCATGTATAGGACAATGGAAAAGACCCGAGCTTAAACAAGGTGAGCCAAATACCATAGTTACTTCTTTTAACAGAAACTTTCCTGGAAGAAACGATGGAAGAAGAGAAACAATGAGCTTTATGGGAAGTCCTGAATTAGTTATAGCATTAGCTCTTGGAGGAAAACTATCATTTAATCCTCTTAAAGACTCACTTATTGCACTAGATGGAACTGAGTTTAAGCTTCAACCGCCAAAGAAAGCTCCCGAAGTTCCAGAAAATGGATTTAAGAATGCAGAAGGCGTCTATATTCAGCCATCAGAAAATCCTGAAAATGTTCAAATTGTTATCAACAAGGAAAGCAACAGACTACAGGTACTGGAACCATTTCCAAGATGGGATGGAAAAGATTTCTTGGAGATTCCTATATTACTCAAGGCCAAGGGTAAATGCACAACAGATCATATTTCCCCCGCAGGTGCTTGGCTGTTCTACCGTGGTCACCTTGATAAGATAAGTGATAACATATTTCTTGGCGCAATTAATGCCTATAACGACGAAGTAGGCAAGGGTAAAAACATGCTTAGTGGTAAAATAGAACCATTCCCACAGATAGCTAAACAGTATAAAGAAAAAAAGATCAGATGGATAGTCATAGGAGACAATAACTATGGTGAAGGAAGTAGTCGAGAACATGCTGCAATGTCACCAAGATATCTTGGATGTGTAACAGTTATTGCAAAAAGTTTTGCACGCATACACGAAACAAACCTCAAAAAACAAGGAGTACTAGCTCTAACTTTTGAAAATCCAAGAGACTACGAGAAAATAAGGGAGACTGATAGAATTAGTTTAGTAGGATTGGATCGACTTGAGCAAGGAAAACCTGTCAAATGTTACATCAATCATGAAGACAGTTCAAAAGAGGAAATAACACTAAGACATTCTTACAATAGATTCCAAATTGAATGGTTCCGTGCAGGTTCAGCGCTTAACCTTCTTCGTTCAAAAGATAGTTGATATAATTTGATTCCTTGGGGTCGTGATTATTATGTTAGGACAAAAGTTTGATGCAAACGCGCTTTACAATAGAATCGTACACTATTATATAGATAAAAAAAGCTATTCAAAGGAAAAAGCAAACGCAATAGCACAAACAATTGTGGCAAGGGAGATGCAACGCCGAATCTGCAAAAACATAAAATGTAAACATTCAATGGACGAACATGTTAGAGCACAAGAAACATGCCTTGTCCTAGATTGTGATTGCAGGCGCTTTGTTCGATAAGTTTCTAGATCTTAAGAATTATCTTGCCAAATTGATTACTTGATTCAATTTTTTTATGTGTAAGTACAGCATCTTTCAAATCAAAGACTTTGTCAATCACAGGTTTGATCTTTCTTGATTTCATAAATTTGTGAAGCGAGATGAGTTGTGATTTTGTTCCAAGGTAGGCACCAATAATCTGTGCTTCCTTACTGTAAAAGGCACGTATGTTTATTGTAGCCTCTGAACCAGACGTGGTACCACACGCAAGCATTATGCCGCCAACTTTGAGAGCCTCTATACTAACAGACCAGGTTTTGGCGCCTACGTGGTCTATTACTGTATCAACACCTCGGTTCTTAGTATACTTGAGAACTTGGGCAATAACATCTGATTTGCTCCTGTCTATGACAAGATTGGCACCAAGCCTCTTTGCTCTTCTGGCTTTATTTGCGCTGGAAGCTACGGTAATTACTTTGATCCCCCTTGCTTTGGCCAAAAGTATGGTTGCAGAACCAACCCCACTATTTGAACCCCAAATTAATATGGTGTCGCCTTTTTTACAGTTTGATCTTTCTAACATGTTCCATGCAGTCAAATAAGATACATTAAGAGCACAAGCTTCTGCATCAGAAAGCCATGCTGGTTTTCTAACTATGTTTGTCTGCGGAACTTGAATAAATTCTGCATAACCACCATGGTACTTGCCAAAACCACCAATAATTGTATATGAAACTCGTGGAATGTCACTTTTTATGGCAGGATAAACAACAACCTTTTCACCTTTTTTGAAATTTCCAAAACCCCCCATCAAAGTACCACAAACGTCACAACCTAAAACATGTGGAAACAAAACCTTTCTTCCTGTTAGTCCTTTTCTAACCCAAATGTCAAGGTGATTTACTGCGCAACAACTTACCTTGATTATTGCATGGCCACTTTTGGGTCTAGGACGTGCTATCTCTTCATATGATAAAACGTCTGGTCCGCCATGCTTTCTAATTACAACTGCTTTCAATGGTTAGGTGATTGCAAAATCACTATTTTAGGTTGTGCATAACCCGCAAGTCTTTTGCAAATGGTTCAAGATTTGCTGGAACCTGAAAATCAATCGAATCCTTCAAAGACAAACCTGTTTCCTTTTTCTTATTCCATACATTGGAATTGAATTCGACTATTTCTTTTGTGAATTTTGTCAGGCCTTCGTTATTTTCTGGTTCAACAAATCTTTCTTTATGAATGGTTTTGTCAGAATAGAGAGATTGCCACAGATAATCTGTGATAAATGGAGTAATTGGTGCTAGCAAGTGCAATATGGTAGAAAATACCTTGTGGAGGGTGTAGATGGCGCCATCTCTTTCATCATCTGAAAATCCAGTTCCATAGGCACGTCCCTTTACCATTTCTATATAATGCGCAGCAAAGAGATTCCAAGTAAATTCTCTAATTGCTGTAGCAGGAATGAAAAAATTGAATTCACTATATCCTTTTTTGCATTCTATTATAATCTTGTCAAGCTCAGAAAGAATCCATTTGTCTGTAGCACCAAGTTTTCCTGATTTTAATACTGGGAATCCAGAAAGAAACCTTGAAACATTCCAGAGCTTACTAAGAAATTTTTTTGTTGATTCAATTTTTTGCTCCGAACATCTAAAATCATATCCAAGATTGATCTCGCTCGCACTCCAGAATCTAAATGTGTCAGCACCAAATTTTTGTATGATGGGTAATGGGTCTATTACATTTCCTTTACTTTTACTCATCTTTGTTCCGTGCTCATCTACCCCATACCCCATTATCCAAGCTTCTGACCAAGGTATTTTACCAGTAAGCTGTTCGCACCTTAGTATAGTGTAGTAGAGCCATGTTCTTACGATATCCTTAGACTGGGGTCGTATGGTTGTAGGATATGTTTTTTTGAAAAATTTGTCATCACGTTCATATTTTGACACAAAAAGTGGAGATACACTAGAATCCATCCACGTATCAAAAGTTCTTTCTTCACCAACAAAACTACTTGCACCACATTTTGTACACTTTGTTATGGGAGAACTATCCTTCCATGGTTTGTAGTATTTTCCTGGTTCTGGTACGTGTGGCTCAGAACACTTTTCGCAATACCATATGGGGATCTCAGTACCATAGTATCTTCTTCTTGATATGGGCCAGTCAATAGAGATGGAGTCCAGCCAGTTCATTAGAATCTGTTTGTGCATAGGGGGATGAAAGATTATTTTTGAGCCAATTTCCCTAATTTTCTCTACTGAATCCTTTTGTTTTAGGTAATATTCCTCCATAGGTATTATCTCAATAGGAATCTTGCTTCTTTCAGAGACAGGAGTGCGATGATTAATGTTCTCTATTTTTTCCACAAAGCCTTGATTCTGAAGATCTTCAGTTATCTTTTCTCTAGCTTGTTTTACCTTTAAATCAGCATATGCTCCCGCAACCTCAGTCATGCGCCCCTCTTTTCCAACTGCTACAATTTCTGGTAGCTCTAATTCTCTAAAAAGCGCAACATCGTTTTGGTCACCATAGCTACATGCCATGACAATTCCAGATCCAAACTCTTTTTCTGCAGAAGGATGTGTTCTGATCTCAACTTCCCTGTTTACTATCGGTATTATTGCTTTTTTGCCAACAATGTCTGCATATCTTTGATCTCCTGGATTAACAATTATGGCTTGGCAAGCACACAAAAGTTCTGGTCTCGTGCTTGCCACTGTAATGGTTTTGTCAGAGTTTTTTATTTTAAATTTCATGTAAACTAATTTTGTTGGAATTTCCATGTAAGTTATTTCGGCATCAGCAATAGTGGTACCAGTTACCCAGTCATAGTTATTTGGTCTGTTTGCAAGATAAACCAATCCTTTTTTCCAAAGCTCGATAAATGTTGATTGAGTAAGTATACGATATTCTTCAGAATCTGTTCTGTAATAATCTGAAAAATTTCCACTAATGCCAAGGCTTTTCATGATCTGGATCATCTCTGCCTCCAAGTCATCTAACGCAGTTGCACACATCTTCAAAAACTCGCCGCGTTCTGTTTCACGCATTTTAATATTGTATTTTTTTTCTGTGTACATCTCTACAGGCAAACCGTTTCTGTCTATGCCTATTGGGAAAAGGACGTTTTTGCCAGACATTCTTGCTGTTCTTGCAATCATGTCTATCTGTGCATAATGTGCGGCAGCGCCTATGTGCCAAGGTCTTCCAGAGGGATATGGTGGCGGCGTATCTATTACAAAAATATCTCCCTCTGGCTTAAAGTCGTAAATGTGTGACTCTTGCCATTGTTTTAGAATATTTTTCTCAATCTCTGGATTCCATGCAATCTCTTTGATCTTCGGTTCCATACCTAGGATTTGGAGATATGAGATAAAATATGAGCTCCTTTGTTGTATCCTTCGTAAATATAGACCCCTACTGCCTCTATGTTTGCTGGCATCTTTGGAATAAGGAGCTTTATTATTTCCGTAGAAAGACTTTCTACTGTGGCTTCACCATCAAGGAGATATGTTGTGTCTTTTGGAACCTGTAAATCAAACATGCCTTTTGGCCCATCAAATGCAATTCTGTAGTGTATGTTGTCTTCTTTAACAAGATATTTTTTGTTGATGAAAAACTTATGATCAAAAACAGAAATTATTTCCTTGATAATTTTTTTTGCATCACTAAAATCTATTAGCAAGTTATTTTTCATTTCTCCAACAATCTCAACCATTACAGAAGATGTATGTCCATGAAGTATTGAGCATTTTTCAACTAAAGGAAGGATATGCGCGTAATCAAACGCAAATGATGGATCTTCAATGAAGATAGATCCTGTTTGAACCTCTTTTGTTTTGTACAGTATTATGTCTTCTAGTTCTTTTATTTGTGCAGCATATTTTGGATGACCAATAGCAACTATCTTCGTATCTGGAAGATCATTTTTTATTTCCTTGTACTTTGTTATGTCTTTTTCATCATCTATTACTTCTATGATACCTTTTTCTGTCTTGAAGTCAACCACTGTCTTTTTTCCGTTTTTAAGAGTTAGCACACAATCATATTCGTATTTTATATCCAAAAATGAGAGCATCTGAGCTATTGAAAGCTCCGTTCTTGTTCTCAAGAGATTGCCTTTTCTATCTGTATATCTGAAATCAGAATCCAAAATTGCAGAACCGCTAGCCATTTGAAAAATTTGGATACTCCTCTGTATATAAATTCTGTACAGAATTAAAGTTAAAAATTAACAGATTGTCAAGAGACCGTTCTGTTGTATTTGTTTACGCTAACGAATTTAGGATTCGTGCAAGATTAATGTCGTTTTGGGTTATTCCGCCAGCATCATGTGTTGTCAAATCAATTTTGACTTTATTGTAGACATTAAACCATTCTGGGTGATGATTCATTTTTTCTATATGTAATGATGCAGTGCACATGAATCCAAAGGCTTCAATAAAATCCTTAAAAACAAAATCTTTGTGTAACTTACCGTTAACTACACTCCAGCAAGGTAAATTTGCTAGCTCTTTTTTGATTTGTTCATCTGATAACTTTGTTAGTGCCATGGTTTTTTTTGGTAATTCCGCTATTTAACTGTCAAATTGCCGCAACTAACTTAGGGTAGTTTTTTTATCTTATACGAAATGGCAGATCTTAACAAACTACACCAATATATGATTAAATCAATACAAAAAGTGGTTGTTGATAAAAAAATTGGAGTATCATTTTCTGGTGGCGTAGATAGTTCTCTTCTCGCAAAAATCTGTAATGATCTTGGATACGAAATTACTCTATTAACTATTGGCTTTGAAGACTCACATGATGTAAAGCATTCAAAAGAAATAGCCAAAATGTTTGGCTATAACCACAAAATCGGAAAAATCTCACCAAAAACATTTCCAGAACTATCTAAAAAGATCAATAAAATAATAAAAACTGATAACCTGTCTTGGAATGAAAACTGTATTGCGTTTTACCATGTAGCAAAACTTGCAAAACGTTATGGTATCACTAAAGTACTTACAGCAAATGGAATTGATGAGCTTTTCTGCGGTTACAATGCATACAGAGATGCAATAAAGCATGGTAGTGATAGCGTTATGAACATGATGGAATCAAAAATTGAAAATGAACTCAACATGATGAAGGCAGTAAATACAATATCTTCAGAATTTGATGTTAAGATATTACAGCCATTTCTTTCAAAAGAATTTGTAAACTATGCAAAAAAAATCCCAATTGAAGAAAAAATACATGGGCCTGATGATCTAATGCGAAAACACATTGTCCGAGATCTTGCTTTAAAGATTGAAGTTCCAAAAGAAGCTGCTTTCAAGCGTAAAAAAGCACTTCAATATGGTTCTCTTATTCACAAAGCCTTGATGAAAATTAGGTAAATTTAGAACATGTTTTGTTTACCTTGTTGAAAACATTTTTGATTATGGCACCAGATGCTCCAAGCTGATTTTCTGGAACAAAGACTCTTTCTATTTCTTTTTCAGTTAGATGTGTCGATATAGCTTTGTCATTTTTTACAGCTTGTAAAAACTCCATTTCTGAATCAGACGCTGCAAAAGCTACTCTCTGTATGTCTCTATACGCACTAAAGCGTGGCACGCCCTTTTTGATTAGGGCATCAAGTACAAACTCTGCAAAAATTTGACCTTTTGTTATACCTAGATTTTTCTTTATTTTATCCTTATTCACATAAAGATCAGAAAGAATTTTTGTCATTGCTTCTAACATTTCATCCAACAAGATGGAGCTTGTTGGGAGAGTAAATCTTTCATTTGCAGAATTTGATAAATCTCTCTCATGCCATAATGGTATATTTTCAAATGATACGTTGATCTGACTTCGCAGCATTTTTGAAAGTGAAGTTACACGCTCACTTTTTACAGGATTTCTTTTTACAGGAACAGCACTACTTCCCATCTGACCTTTTTTGAACGGTTCTGCAACTTCGCCAATTTCAGTTCTCTGAAGATTTCTTATCTCTACTGCGATTTTTTCTAATGTGGAGCCAATCAACGCAATACAAAACACATATTCTGCATATCCTTCTCGTGGAATAATCTGAGTAGTGACATCTGCAGGATATAGAGAAAGTTTCCTTGCAACTCTTTTTTGAACCTCTAATGCTTTTGCGCCCATAAGGGATCCGGTTCCAACAACGCCAAGAGTCTTGCAGATCAGAATTCTCTTTTTGCACTGTTCAATTCTTTCTATGTGTTTTGACATTTCCAGCGCCCAATTTGCAAATTTTAAACCAAATGCTATAATGCTTGCATGTTGTCCGTGAGTTCTTCCCACAGCTGGAAAATCTTTGAATTTCATTGCAAGCTTTGCTAAAATGATTGCTAGTCTTGCAACCTTTGGTTCTATGATTGCAAGTGCATCTTTGATTTGCATAGAAGTACTTGTATCTACCAAATCATTACTTGTCAGACCATAGTGTATCCAGGGCTTTGCATTAGGAGTGCAAAGCTCGCTTAATGCCTCCACTAAAGCAGCAGTATCATGATCACTTTTTGCTTCAAGCTGCTTTACTCTTTTTGTAGTGATTTTTCCAGATCTTGCCATTTTTGCTATGTTTTGGGCAGCTGCTCTTGGAATCACGCCTATTTCAGATTGAGATTCTGCTGCAGTTGCCTCTATCTCAAGTTGATAATGGATTTTTTTTTGCTCATCAAAAATTTCACGCATTTCTTTGGTACCATATCGCCCTCCATCGATTGGTAAAATAGGCATAATGAATTTTAACTGAATTAGGAAAATAAACCTACTTATGATTTAAATTGTACAGGAGCGCGATTTTACCGATCAGTATGACATCACTAATTCCAAAAAAAGTTGGTAATATGGAATATAGAATTGAAGCCGATTCAAATCGTGGGATGAAAGTTCCTGTCACTATATACGCAGACGAAGGGCTATTACAAAAAATGATGACAGACAGAACAATCACTCAAGCAATAAACGTCTCCACCTTACCTGGCGTTCAAAAACATGTGGTGGTTTTGCCTGATGGCCATGAAGGATACGGCTTTCCCGTTGGTGGGGTTGCTGCCATGGATTCAGAAGAAGGAATGATCAGCCCTGGTGGTGTTGGTTATGATATTAATTGTGGTGTAAGACTCTTGCGAACAAACCTTAATGAAAAAGATCTAAGACCAAAACTCAAAGAGCTTGTCATTGAGCTTTTCAACGCAATTCCATCAGGAGTTGGTTCAAAAGGAGCCGTGAAATTGAATTTTTCCCAGCTTGACGAAGTTCTTGTAAAAGGAGTACAGTGGGCCATTGACAACGGATACGGTACAAAAGATGACGCAGAAATGTGTGAAGAAAATGGACAAATAAAAAATGCAGATCCAAACAAAGTCTCACCCACAGCACGAAAACGAGGCGCTCCACAGCTTGGAAGCCTTGGTTCTGGAAATCACTTCCTTGAAGTACAGAAAGTGCTAGAAATACATGATAAAGAAGCTGCAAAAAAGATGGGAATATACAATGAAGGACAGATTGCTGTTTTGATACACTGTGGTTCAAGGGGCTTTGGGCACCAGGTGTGTAGTGACTATCTAAGAACCTCAGAGCAAGCATTACAAAAATATGGTATTAGTTTGGCAGACAGAGAACTTGCATGCGTTCCAAATACATCAGAAGAAGGAGAGTCTTACAGGAAAGCCATGTTTGCTGCCCAAAACTTTGCATGGAGTAACAGACAGATGATAACACACTGGACAAGAAAGGCCTTTGAGCGTGTTTTCAAGCAGTCTGAATCAGACTTGGATATGAGACTTGTCTATGATGTAGCTCACAATATAGCAAAAGTAGAAAAACACAAAATCGATGGACAGCTAAAATCTGTTGTGGTCCACAGAAAAGGTGCTACAAGAGCATTTCCTGCAGGTAGAGACGAAATCCCACAAAAATACAAAGAAGTGGGTCAACCTGTTTTTATTCCGGGTTCCATGGGGACTGGTAGCTGGATTCTTTTGGGTAAACCAAACTCTATGGAACTTACCTTTGGTTCAACAGCTCATGGTGCAGGAAGAATGATGTCAAGGTCTGCAGCCCGTCGTAACTTCACTGAGGCCCAAGTTCAAAAAACGCTTAGTGATAAAGGAATTTTCATAAAAGCCCTCACAAGAGAAGGAATTGTCGAAGAAACACCAGAAGCATACAAAAATGTTGACGCTGTTGTTAATGTTTCACATGAAATTGGGATAGCTACAAAAGTAGCAAAACTTGTTCCAATAGGAGTGATAAAGGGTTGACTGAAGAAGACAAGGAACTAGAACTACTTAAAGCAAAACGATTGCTTGAGATGCAAAAAAACATTTCAAAACAACAAAAGCTAGAGGAGCTAAAGTCTGCAAAAGAGAAGCCTGAGCCAAACATTCCTTCTCCAAGAGAAATTGTGGTAAGACAACTTGGCTATAGAGGTCTAGAAGTTCTTGAAACTGCAGAATCACAATTTCCAGAAGAAACCAAATTAGTTGTAGCCAAGCTTACTGAGCTTATCCAGTCAGGAGAAGTTACAGAAATGATTGATGGTGGAAAACTACTTACACTTTTCAGATCTGTAGGAATTATGGTTCGTGTACAAACTACCATAAATGTTGAACAAGATGGAAAGCTTGTTTCATGGTCTGATAAACTAAAGGAAGGTAGAACCATAGAAACGCAAGAAAACTCTGACCCGCAATCCACTGAACAGAACTCATCTTAATCTTTATTGTGACTATACACTTGTTATTATGGACAACGAAAAGAAAAACCTATTGAAACCATTGATTGCGGAATTTATTGGAACCTTTGCGTTTTTATACGTAGTTACAGCAGCTGCCGTTTTACAAACAGGCCTTCTGGGAATTTCCATCGCTCACCTAGTAATATTTACTATAATTGTATATTCTTTCCAAACTATTTCTGGGGCTCACTTTAATCCGGTTGTATCTCTAATTTTCTGGATTCGTAAACAAATTAACACAAGAAGTTTTGTGGAATATGTTGCAATTCAGCTTATAGCTTCAGTCTTTGCAAGCCTTGTGCTTTCTGTTACACTAGGAAAGGGAACCAACCTTGCTCCAACATTGCCTACAAATGATATGGCACAAGAAAGCTTTTTCTTTGAAATTTTGCTTACATTCATTCTAATCTGTGTTATACTCTTTGTCTCACAAAGTCATAATAGACGAATATCACGAGGTCTTCTTGGCATTGCAGTGGGTTGCACAATTGCTTTTGATGTATTCTTTGGTGCGCCTGTATCTGGCGCTTCGATGAATCCAGCCAGAACATTTGGCCCTGCTGTCATGAATTTGAATTTTGAATATTTTTACATCTATGTTATAGCACCACCCATTGGAGGACTACTAGCATTTTTGGCATTTTACTTAGTTAAGGAAAAAAACCAGCTAAAGAATAATAAACCATGATTAATCGTGTTGTAATTTTTGAAATTGCTACTACTAATTACGAAAATGATAGAAAACTTGTTTTTTCAGCAATGGAGGAACTACAGTCGTTGTGTGGAGTGACTGACGGCTTTTTACTTAGCAATGCTATAGAAAAATTTGGATGGGCATTTTTTAAGATATTATTCAAGGGGGAATTGCTTTCAGGAATGCAACAAAAGCTTGCTGATCAGATAATGAATTCAAAAGGTAAAAAACCTGACGAAAAATTTACCGAATTTATCACAAAATTCTTCGAATCTAGAAACTGTAAGGTAAAGATGAAACTCGTAGAAGGCTAGACCCTTCTTCCCCTTTTGCCGCCCTTCTTGCGGGTCGTGTCATGGGGTATTGGTGTGACATCATCTATTCTTCCTATCTTAAAGCCGCCTCTTGCTAAGGCTCTGATTGCTGCCTGTGCACCAGGGCCTGGTACTCTTGCACCAACCCCTCCTACCGCTCTGACCCTAATGTGAAGACCAGTAAAGCCTTTATCATGAGCAACCGCTACCACTGCACCTGTAGACTTCATTGCAGCATATGGTGATGATTCGTATCTGTCAGCATTTACATGTCTTCCACCTGAACTGATTGCAACAGTCTCAGCACCTGAGAGGTCTGTTATGTGAACAATAGTATTGTTGTAACTACTGTAGATGTGGGCAACTCCCCATTTTTCCTTAGCTTCTTGTTCAGACAACATTTTCCAAAGCCTTGGATGGGTTTAAAAAACATTAGGATTTGAAATGAAGCCAACCGCAATCTTTGATGGTTTTAATTTTATTTTTTTCTTGGTAAATTACATTTCTACCTTTTACCACATATCCAATCTCAAACAAGGGAATCTTTTGCATCTGTGATATATGTCTGATCTTTGGTAAATTATTTTGTGAAACAGTAGCAACAATTTCATATTCTTCGCCTCCACAAAAAACAAGATCAGTTAATTTGATTTTATTTTTTTTGGCAAATTGTTCGACTTCTGGTTTAGTAGGTAATCTTGTTATAACAAATTTTTTACCACTCTGCCTGCTCATCTCATTTAGAGTATTAGACAAGCCATCGCTTGAATCCATAGCAGATGAAACATAGTTAGCAATTGCTAAACCGAATTTCAGTTTTGGTGTAGGAATGAATACCAACCGCTTACATTTTTTGGCGAATTTGGAATCTGCTTTAAGATGATTTAGAATAATTCGTAATCCGGCAGAAGAATATCCAAACGAACCAGATGTAATAATGATGTCGTTTGATTTGGCTCCGCTTCTATTTACTATTTTTTTACCAATTCCAAACATAGAAACTTCAATAACAATCTCTTTTCCTTCATTTACATCCCCCCCAATTATTTTAACACTAAACTCTCTTGAGGCTTTAGTAAAACCAGCAGACAGCTCATTTATTTTAGATTTAGAAAACCCTCGTGGAATTGCAAGAGAAATAGTGGCATACCGAGGTTTTATTCCCTTACATGCAAAATCACTTACACAAGCAACCATGCTCTTTCTTGCAACATCTCTGATTTTCATGCCTGGTGGAACATCTGTACTTTCAACTAGCATGTCAGATTTGGCTACAAAGGTGGTTCTACCCATCTTCAAAACCTCTACATCTTCAGGTACAAACTTTGATTTTCTTCCAAAGCGTCGCTGAAAAATTCTAATTATTTCGGTTTCGTCTAACTTGTTCATAGCTTTGTTTTACCAACTCTGTAACTTGTTTTTGAATCGATTTTGCTTTATCCAGATCAGTTGATTCTGTGGATATTCTTACAATATGTTCTGTATTTGACTGTCTTACTAGGACCCAGCTATCTTCATCAATAATTGATTTTACACCATCAATTGTGATTAGCTGGCTATAGTGTTCCTTCATCTTCTCAGCTAGAACATGTAATGTCTTTTCATGAAATGCTGCTTCTACGTCAACTTTTGTTCGTAGCTGTAAATATCCTTTCATGAATTTCATAACTTCAGTAAAGGCCGTGGTTCCAAGCATGGTTGCTACAAGTCCACTAGTTAAGAGACCATCGCGACACATGTTGAATTCTGGTAGGATAAATCCTGCACTGCTTCCCTCGCCACCAGCTTGAGAGTTTGTTTTAATCATTAAATCTACTACATTTGCCTCTCCAACTTTGGATCTGTGAACTTGACCCCCACGGTCCTTGATAAATTTCTCAATTGAAACACTTGTATCAACACTAAGCACAAATCGTTTGTATCCAATCTCAAAAGCTTTTGCCACACCAAGGCCAAGTGCAATATCAGATGTCTGTTTTTTACCCTCCATTACAACAACCAATCTGTCGCCATCAAGATCAAATGCAAATCCAATATCACATTTTTTTGTAGCTGAAATAAGTTCACTTAGATTCTCCGTGGTGGGATCAGGACCGTGTGAAGAAATTCCAGGTTTTTCATTTATTGTTTGTATGCCACACCCTATCTTTTCAAGTAGTTTGGGTGCCACATCAAAAGCAGCCCCTCCTCCAACATCAATCGCAATTTTTGGTGACCCTTCAACGTTTCCAATTAACTTTGCTGCATCTGATATGTAGTTGGAATTAATTTGCGACTCGGAGCCGATCTTTTCTTTTGAAAATTTAATTTCCTTTGTGATCAGTTCAAGTTCTGACTCATTAATCCCCCTTCCTTCTAGTATAAACTTGAGGCCGTTCCACTGCAAAGGATTGTGAGAAGATGTGATTATTAGTCCTGCACCATATTCTCTTGACTCCCTAAAGACAACAGGTGTTGGTGCTATTCCCAAGTTATACACATCAATACCTCTTTCCATCAATGATGCAATCGCAGTCTCGCTCAGAATTTTACTTGAAGGTCTTGTGTCATGACCTACAACACATTTTTTTGATTTTATTAACACAGAAAAGTTCTGACAAAATTTGATTACATCGTTAAGGTTGAGATCTTGACCAAAAATTCCTCTCACACCAGAGATGGATACTTTCAACGAATCCAAAGCACAAAGGCTTTTTATAAACTCTGATGGCAAAGCGAACCATTGCCTCGATAGCTCAGCCTGGTAGAGCGAACGCCTCGTAAGCGTTAGGCCGTGGGATCGAATCCCACTCGAGGCTTTATCTGCTTCATTATTATCATGAAACTAAATTTCATTAATGAATTAAAATTTTAAATTAAGTTTTTTAGATTAGCCAAGAGCTCTAGAATGTTTGTGTGTATGTGGTCTTTCTCCTGGGTACTTTCTTCTCATATGAGCAGATGGTCTTCCATAAAGTAACTCCAAGAACCAAGCTTCGTGTTCAATTTCTTCTCTTAAAATATCTTTTGCCACATCATAGGTTGCTGGATCTTTTCCGTACGTCATGTTACATATTTTATTCCAGTTTACAATGGCGCCTTGTTCTGCTTTAAGACATTTTTTCATTATTTCTTTGAGATCCGTCTTGTTAGGCGGTAATTGCAAAAATTCACAACCAGACATCCCAATAAACTCCTGTGCATCATTTGGTAAGCTTCCTCCAAGCTCATAAATTCTTGATAAGATAGATTCAAAATGGCTCAAATCTTCTAATCTTGCATCTTCAACTACTCCCTTTACACCTTCACCTTCCATCCCAGTGCAGTGCATTCTTAGATTAGTAAAATAATAATATGCGGCAAATTCTACCGAGGCATTAATTACTAACTGTTTGATAAGCTCATCAACGTTAACGCCATTTTGTTTTAATATATTTACTCCAACAACATCTGGTTTTTCTTTAGACATACAAGTACCTTTCTAAAACCGAATACATAATAAAATTTAAAGATATCGTTGAACTGCATTCATGAACATACAAAATTTATAGAGCCAAGCTATCTGTCTTGGATTCATCTAAGCTTTCAAGATCTACTTCAAGTTCTTTTCCTAACCCCTTCCACCATACAGAAACCTCGCTCATCTTTTTCCTCTCAACTTACATCAAAATCCACACCTTTATAGATCTGTCGATACACTGATTCCTAATTATTTTTAAATAAAAATGAGTTTAGCTGCACTAATAAGTAATTCTTACAACAAACTCACATCTAAAACTTCTAAATTATTTGCTAGACTTTTTCTTTTTTCTACGGTATATGTTGATTGCAACTGCACCGACAGCACATGTCCAGAATAGGGGCCATATTGGACCACCTTCTCCTCCAAACATTGCATAGATCATTCCACCTATGAATGCAAAACCAATGAGTTCAAGCACTTTTATGTTCAATCTAGATAATCTAGATGCCTATTATCTCAAAAAGATATATTGTTTAGAGCTCCACAACCCCTGTGGGCAAGTATCTCCTTGTTGTTTTGATGCTATTATTAGCAGGAGTAGGGATAGGAATAGCTAAGAAAGACTGGCCCCTCTTCTACACAATGATTGGAGGTTCTATAATAGTAATAATCTACAATGCAAGACAGAATAGAAAGAAACGTGACCAAGAAAGAAATTTTGAAAAGAAGAAATAAACTTTAAAGTTCCAGACCAAACGAGTCTGCAAGACTTTGGAATTGTTTGTATGACTCCAAGTATTGTTTGCCTTTTGGGGTTATTACAAAGGTGTGTTTGCCATCAAACTGAATCTTGTTTACAAGGCCAGCCCCAGTAAGGTTATCAAGAAATTTGCCTAGTCTTGAATGCGATAGGTTTGCTTTGGTCAAAAGCGACGTAATGTTTATTCCACTTGCACCGCTTTGCTCGGTAACCGTAAGCAAATCACTAACTATCTGAATACTGGTTCTATAAGATACCATATCTAGCGAGTATATAATGCGGTGATATAAGGGTATTACTCAGATAAGATAAATATCGATCTTATTGCTTTGGTTGCATTGCCTGAAGCAATATCAGTTCCTTGGGTTCAGGATTTTCTTGGGGTAGGATATAGATACTATGACCTTAGAATGAATGTGTTCCCACTTTTTCCAGACAAAAAACAAGCAAACAAGATCTGGAAGGATATAATGAACTGGTGGCCAGATCCTTCAATTAAGATCAGGTTTGTTGAAATCGGAGGTGACTATTGGTTTATGATAAGTGGTGATTCACCCTTTCCAGAAACAAACAGATCATTTTTTAAGCTTTTAAAAAAATCAGAGCACTATGAACGATTCAAAAAAGGACACGAAGGAGAGGCTTATTTGAGATTGGGAGTTTATAAACAAAAAGACAAGTTCTTTCATGTAGAACTCCTTAAAAAGAAAAAACTTGTTACTGACATTAAATTTTTGCAAGAAAGTGAAGTAAAGGATGACGTTCTAGCATGGAATTGTCTGTACAGCAACAAATACAAAAACAAAGTAGAATGAGTTTTATTTCGTACTGATGAAATACACCCATGGATTTCAAATGTGTTCAAGATTGTTCAAAGTGTTGTATTGAAAGAGAATATTATCCAACAACAAAATTTGGTAAAGTTGGTGTTCTAATTTTGCCAGAAGAAAAAAATGCGATAGAATCATTTGCAAAAAATCTTGGTCTAAACATCACAATATTGCCTCGTATTGGTGTATCATATGAAAAGTCTGATGTGCCTACACAAGTGATTGCATACCAACTTATGGGAAAGGAATCAAATGGTAATACCTGCCCTTTTTTGGATACAGAAAGTGCTGAAAGATCTCCTCATGGAGGCTATAAATGCAAGATATATCAAAACAGACCTCTTGCTTGTAGAGCATATCCAGTGATTGAACCCTCTCCTGTTATTTTGGACTCAAAATGTAAGTTCTGTGAAAATTGTAGCACTACTGCTGGAAATGTTGATCAGGAATTAGAATCACTTGTTAAAATCAAAAGCAAGATGGTAACAAGCGCCCCTTTTGTCTGGAGATATGCTACTGGAACAGGCGATGAACCAAATAAAGACGAAATTAAGACTGGCTGGTTTTTAGAAGTCTAGGGTTTGCCTACTCTTTCATGAGTTCCAGGATAGAACTCAGAAATTTTTCGAGAGTAACACTTGCCACACAAAAGTCCTTTGATGTTCCATTGTTCCATTGGATGATATTGCTGATCCAATGATCCGCCGCAGATGGAACATTTTTCATCTTCTTTTCCCAAATTGGATCCAATCGATTATTTTCGCTATAAAAATCATGTTAAATAGGACTATTTTATAGGATAAGCTGCGGTAGACTGGATGGCTAGATGCGGACCTCCTGCAAGAGACCTGCAGTCACCCATCTGCCGCTTTGTGTGTAGGAAAAACCTAGAAAAGATCTTGAACTATCTTTTTAATACCACTTATCTCGTCTTCTTCTTGCTTTATCTTCTTTTCAATAACTCGTATCATCGAGTCCTGCCATACATTGTGCGAAAAGAAGTTGTGATAGGTGTTTGCAGCAATCATCTCGTCATCAACTACAGTATCTTCCAAAAATTTTGTTACTACTGTATCTGTGAGTTTTAAAATTCGGTAGTTTAGTTTAAAGCTCTTGAAAATAGGTTCAATCTTTGAAATATCTTCTTTAAAGTCTCCTTTGGTTAGCAAAATCTTCTCATGTAAGATCTTAAAGTATACTGCAACAAAGAACAATGTTGCATATCTTTTTGTCTTATGCCCTCCCTTCTTCCCATAATTCAATGCTTTTTTAGCATACTCTTTTACAAGAAAAGGATACAAGAGCAGTCTACATTCATCTTTTAGCTTCTCATTGAATATCTCATCATATTTACTTCCACGTGGTAAAAATTGTGCAGGTGAACTATACGATTCGGTAGGTCTCTGCTCAATTCCAGCTACCAGTGCCTGTATGGCATCTTTTGCAACAATTACTTTTTTATGGTTTTCGGGAAGATATTTGTTGTATATTGAGTCTCCTCTAAACTCACTTTGTTGTGATTTAGTTTTGCTATCAAAAGAACCCGCCTGAATTTCGTAAAAATATCCAAAGTTTTCCATCTGAGACTTTATTGATTTGTGAAAATCCATAAGAGAAACTAGGTCTTTTCCTCTCACTGAGTTCTGAGAGTTTCTATATTTTGTAATGTTGTTCTGATCTCGTTCATCAGCAGCCTTGATTATAGTAACAGTGATGCTTCCTTCTAGGTTATGAGTGCGTTTTGCATGATCCAAAATAGAGTTTGATGTCTGCGCTCCATTAACTATTTGAGGTGCATGCAACATCAAAGTATTGTCCTCAAGTTCCTCAAAGTCGCTTACTACGATAGTAATTCCATTATTATAATAGAAGAATTTATCAGGAGACTCTTGGAGGGTTTCTCGTATTCCTTTGTTTACTGTAGTTTTGAACTGCATCCACTGTCTTATATTAGACTCAAAGACATAATCGCGATTTTTTGTTACAAAGTTTGTTAGTTCTCTTAATTTTAAAATTCCAAGTAAAGTATTGTGATATCTCAGCTTGCTTTCAAGTCTAATTGTTGCCTTTTTACCAGCTGCTGGCTTTTTTATCCTATCCCAAAGTCGTTGTACTATGGTATCAATGTCATACACCTCAAACGATTCCTGATTCTGATACTCGACTTTTTGATCCGTTACATACACACATTCCACTTTCAGATTCTTATCGCGAATCTGAGTTACAAGATGAGCTAGTTCGGGCCGCATCTTTGTGATGTCACGGTTTTGTAAGTTTTTCACATCTTCTTTGAATTTGGTAATTGTCTCCATAGAATGGGATGTGCCGTATTTTGATTGGAACAAGCGTATAGTGCCTTCAGAAAAATCAACGGGAAGATATGCATCTATACCTAAATCATTTGCACCATCAATTATGGCATCTGTAGCATCATCTTCTGTGGCTTCAAAAACTCTTGTAAGTACCCACTGTAAGAAGTTGTTTCCTTTTTCTACCTCATTTTGAGCGTTTTCAGTATATTCTTTTATGCTGTTTCGTATGTTTTGCACAAAACCTTCAAGCGGTTGTCCATTTGTAGATTGAAGCAAAACGGGGCGTGCGCCTGGAATGTATTCTAATAGACCATTGGATCTGTCCACCAAATTAGCATGATTAGAAAACCGCGTATTTAGAGAAGTTGGTTATTATGTTATAATCACAAAGAAGGTGAGGAAGGGATTCGAACCCCTATAGATTCGCTCTGCAGGCGAACGCATAGCCGCTCTGCCACCTCACCGCAATCAGAAAAGTCAACGATAAACAATTAAATCTTTTAGATCAGAATTTTGCAAATGGTTTTGCAGCAAGTCTTACGTCTTCCGCCTTGACCGTCTTTCTACCAGCATGTACTGACATATCTACAGCACTTTTGGCTATAGCAATACCAATTTCCTCAAGTATTCTTCTTAATTCGTCTGCAGATTCATCACTAACTCGCTCTGCTCCTGACTTTTTTAAAATACGATACATTACAGAAAGGCCAAATTCTGACGCTGTCATAAGTGATTTTTCTCCACCTTTGATAAAAGACTTAGAGTGGAAAAAAACCTACGCAAGAATCGATTTCTACAGACTATTTTAAGGAGAAAATTAAAGGCTTGTCATGAGCTGGTTAACAGATGCCCACATTCATCTTTCTGACGAAGAATATTCACAGGATATACAATTTATTCTTACAAGCATGGAGAAGATGAAAATACGTGCTTGTTGTGTATCGTTGGGTCTTCAAAGCTCAGAAAATACACTTGAGCTTGGTCAGAAAAGTCGACTTGTACTGCCCTTTGTTGGAATGCATCCTGAAAAGGCAGCAGATGATTTGGAACCCCTCGTTAAATTAATAGAAAAAAACTCCAAACAAATTTCTGGTATTGGAGAGATTGGACTTGATAAAACATATGTCTCAAATCAAGACGAATTCAAAAGACAAGAAACCGTCTTTAGAACCATGCTCTCAATTGCTGAAAAATTAAATAAACCAGTTTCTATTCATTCTCGAGCTACTCTTGATGAAATTCTAGCCATTTTACCTTCATATTCAATTTCTGCAACATTGTTGCACTGGTTTGCTGGCAGCAAAAAACAGCTAAAAGCTGCTATGGAACTTGGATGTTATGCTTCCTATGGGCCTTCGATGATCTATGCACAAGATAAACAAGTTCTGCTTTCCGAAACAAACAGAGACAGAATACTTGTGGAAACTGATGGCCCAGTCAGATTTTCAAGATGCTTTGGATTGAAAGCTGGTCAGATCACTTTTTTACCAAGTGTTGTCTTTTGCGCATCAAAGATTTTGAACAAAACATATGATGACATCTCATATGAGATAGAGCAAAATTCCAAGCGCTATCTTGGTGTATAGGTATAAAAAACCCCTTTTGCCAATCGAAGACGTGAACAGAATCAAACGAATTTCGATGGAGGTATTAGCTGCCTATAAAGAGAAATTTGGTACTGATTTTGTGCAAAACAAAAAAGCTCTAAATGAAATTTCAATAATTAGATCAAAGGGACTGAAAAACGAACTTGCTGGTTACATAACCACGTACATTAAACGTGAGCTCGAAGAGCAAAAAGAAAAAGAGGCTCAAGCAATGCAACAATCTCAATCTACAGAGCAGATAGCAGAACCTCAAGAAGAAATACTCACCTAATTACCTTGCACTGTGACTTGTTTTAATAAAAAATTTAAACAGAAATTCAATATAGGCAAAAAGTCACTTTTTATGATATGATAACTGTAAAGCTTCTAGGAGGAGCGAAAAAATCACTTTCCACTGATAAAATGGAAATTGAAAAAGATGATTTAACTGTAGCTGAACTTATAGAGTCACTTCAAAAAAGTATCCAAAAAAACATGCCTCCACTAGATGTAAAAAATATGCTTGTGGCAATAAACGGTGTTGATTCTTCTGCCCTGCAGGGTTTTGCTACTAAGCTCAAGAGTGGAGACATAGTAAGCATAATTCCTGTAATTCATGGAGGTAGTGTCAGAAGAATGTGGTTTTGCATCTTTAAAACAAGAGTGGAATTGATAAAAATAAAGAATAATCTCAATGCCCCAATAAAATTTCTTGAAGATCTGCGCCTAAAATATCAAGATTTGACTATTCAGATTATAGACGCACGATATGTGCTAAACATAGAACATGCAAAAAAGATAATCACAATTTCTTTAGCTGCAAAAAAAACTGATACCATGCTTTCAAACAAGCTTGAAACAGATATTTTGATGCGGTTTGCATGCACAAAGCAGATCAGTGAGGCAATTCAAAAGGCAGGTTTGCAAAAAAGACAAGATTTTATTCTAATTGCAATTGGGAAAAAATCATCACTTGACAAACTGTACACTGAATTAAGCACAATTATAAAACTAACTCAACTTTCTAACGGCAATCCAAACTTTCTAAAAAAGGAATTTGCAATATCAAAAAAACAGCTACGTGCCATACTCTCACAGACCAAACTTGAGGATTTGCTTGCGGAAAGAGCCGCAGTTCTATTCAGATAGACTACGCTTTAATCTTTGAGTGCTTATAACGTCATCTTCTTTTAGGACTGAAACTCCTGTTTTATTTCCAAGTATTTCCACAAGTACTATCCAATCAAACTTCTTAAGAGATACCTTATTTTGGATTCTACTTGCAATTGCATCAATAATCTCGTTTGTTGAAATTGTAGAATGTCTTTTTTCTACTGTGATTCTATAGGTATTTTGTGATTTTATTGCTTCTGTATGATTAAGAGCAGCATTAACGATACTCTCTTTTTCAGTAACCACAACTTCTTGTATGGGAATGATTCTATGACAATATCTTATGCTCCATGGCTCATCAAGTATTTTTTCTTGGATTTTTCTTACGACAAAAAATGGATCAAGTGAAGTTAATGCAGTTAGAATGCCAGATAAATTGGATATGTCAACTCTGGGGCCCTTATCCCCCAAGTCATTAAGAATCATAGATATCTCTTCTGCAGCTTCATCTTCAAGGTGTCTACCGCATGTTATGATGAGATTCAAAACAAAACGTCAAGTTCCTTTTTTGTTACGTTTCCTTGTCTTAATATTTTCAACTTGCCATCAACAACTTCAACTATGGTAGATTCTACTGTGTTTGAAATGACTCCGCCATCCAAGAAAACATCATATCCAGAAAAACTTTCTAAAACCTTCTTTGAGTCTGAAAAAGCTGGCAAGCCAGAAAAATTTGCACTAGTACCTACAAGAAGCTTACATTCTTTTAAAAGTGATAGAGTACATGGATGATCTGGCACACGAACTGCTATTTTATCATCAAGGTTCATAGAGTTTTTTATTTCGTCATCCTTTAGCTTTAAAACTAAGGTAACCTGACCCGGCCAGAATCTATTAGCTATTTTGATAGATATATCATCAAATACAGCTATTTTGGAGATTTCTTCCTTTGAATACCCTAAAACTGGAAGGTGTTTGGATTCTTTTCTTTTTTTTATTCTAAAAATAGATCGAACTGCCTTTGGATTACGTGGATCACAACCAAAACCATAGACAGTATCTGTAGGAAATACCACCAAACCGCCATTTTTTATTGTAGTAGCAGCCAGCTTGATTCCACTAGGCTCACAAGTAACTATCACATCTCTGTCAAAGTACTGTTAGTAAATTATGTTTTTGTCATTAAAAACAATATAAGTTTGATTCATCTAGTATAGACGTGGATGAAGAAATTCACCAATGTAGATGTCCTCCTGGAACAGAAACCTATGTCAATGAGGATGGCATGGACATTTGCGTTTCTTGTGGTGGCTGGGTTGCAATCACATAACAATAATTAATTGAAAAAAATACACTGAACAGAGCGTCACTGCATTCCAGATGAACTATGGGAAATTATAAATCCAATCTAAATCCTTAATAATAAATTGTTTTTTCCTTACATCTTATGTCTGAAGAATTCGATAATGATTTTGAAGATGATTTTGATGATGATATAGAAGAAGATGCTGAAGATATAGAAGATGATGACGAATAGCTAAATTCTTAGACCAAAATTCTCTGCAAACTCTCTAAATCCACGGTATGCCTGCAAAAATTCTCTACCTCTTGGGCTGATCTTGTATTTGCATGCCCTGTCAGAATTTGTTTGTTCCAAAAGGCCTTGTTGCACGAGGGTTTCGAGAATTTTTGAGATTCTTGCATGAGAAACGTTTGCTTTGCGTATTAAATAGGTAACACTTGCTCCAGTCTCATCTGGTATCTCATCTCTAGTAGTTGTAAGTATGTCCCCAATGATACTCATGTGGGTTCTATAGACTGCCGCCATGCTTCATCCCCATCAGTGGTACTCTTGAAATGGGCACAAACAGTGCACCAAGACCAACTATTTTAGTAGAGATTGAGATAAAATAAAGAACCGATTCTGGAAACAAAACAGAATACCAACCAAGAAATTCGCCTAAGGCAAGTAGACCAAGCCCAGAGGCAACGAAAATTGTACCGCTCTTTTTACTTTCCATATAAGACATAATCGTCTCTATAGTCCCATATATCAATAGGATAAAAGAAATTGACCTTATAATGTGCTCAATTGAATTGCCTGGGATAACAAAGAGTGGTACAATTATAGACCTAAAATATCTTGATTTTGGGAAAAATGATTTGATACTATGAGAAAAAGCTATGAAGAAATATCCAATAGTCTGAATTCCTATTCCTAATGTCTGAACCCATGATTCTATTTCCCCAGATCTTATGACAAGAGATTCGATCATATAGCCGGCTCCTACGGCGCCAAAGCCAATACTAATTGATAAAAATGCTATGGTTAATCTAAAAAGAGTTGGGCTCCCCGTGTTCTTAAAACCGATACGAGATAAAATTCCTATGGCGAGGCCTACAACAAAACCTATCAAGTTAAGAATTATCTCAAATACAAACTCCAATTAACTGCAATATCATCTAAAATTAATTAAGTGTTACAGGTAACTTTTTTTCTACCAATCATCAAGAGTTCCAGCTGTTGTGCCTTCTGTCGTGCTAGTATAATCACCTAAAATATCAGAATATGTGGAGTCCTTATATGCAATGTACTTTACGTATTCGCCGTACGTCATATCAAGTGAGCAGTGCGAGCACCTAACATAAGAAAAGTCATCTGCAAGCTCTGCAATCTCCTCACATTTAGGGCACTTTACTTTCATGGTTTCATTTCCACTATTACTGTAATATGCTTTCTTAAAAAAAGATAAATTGCTACATTTGACTGGTGTTGCTATGACAAGAAACTGTACAAAGTGTAAAAAAGAGATCCCAGATGGTGAAGAGCTTGCACCAGCGGCAGCAAACTATCCATGTTGTAATGAATGTTGGGAGGAATGGAAAAAATATAGTGTTATGGTTATGAACGAGATGAGGCTTGACATGTCCCTCGCAGATCACAGGAAAGTTCTAAAAAAACACGAAAAGGTCTTTGTGGGTGTTATGACACCAGAAGGGGATATAGTCAATTTTGCCGATGAGAGCCAGAGAAAACCTGATCACCCAGTTTAAATTTCAAATTCTTTTCTTGCTCTGGTTGGAACTATCATACTCAGCCTTTTTTTCATATCATCATCCAAAGTGTTAACTATATTTTTAATGGAATTGGAGATTGTATTACTTTGGTCTGGAGTCAAGGACAAAAAAATTTCCAAGATGCCATCAAGATTAAATGAAACAAGTTTATGCGGATTTGCTATAATTTCTGTAATATAGCTCACAAACATCTCTGTTCGATGTTCCTCAGAAAAATTACTCAAAACTTCAAGCCATGTTTTAAATAGCCTTGTAAACTTGTCAAATGGAATTGTAGGCCCAGCAGCTAGAGCATTGTTTATGATCTCAACTTTATCTGAAGGTGACATCGAAAAAAACTCCATCAACCTTTTCTGCAAAATTGGTTTTCTTAAAAACTCAGGAAGATTTGACAGTATTACTATGATGTTTCCTGCATAATTTGGTTCTGACAACAAACTTGCACCGAGTTTCGTTATTAAAATTGTATTGTCACAATTTGGCTTAAATATGCGCGGTTGTGATTTTCTTGTATGCCTTCGACAGTTATTGTTGGTGGATTTTTTGGAGATGAAGGAAAGGGAAAGATAATCTCCTATCTTGCAATAAAAGACAATCCTACTTTAGCTGTACGAGGTGGAGCTGGTCCAAATGCTGGACATACAATAGAATACAACAATAAAAAATATAAAGTAAGAATGCTACCAAGCGCATTTTTGAATAAGGAGACTAGGCTTTTAATTGGACCTGGAGTTGTAGTAAGTCCTGAAGTTCTTTTAAAAGAAATAGAGGAGTTTGGAGTCTCAGACAGAGTTTTTGTTGACTTTCAATGTGGAATAATAGAAGAATCTCATAAAAAGGCTGATTCGCAAGGTAGACTAAAAGAATCAATTGGAAGTACTGGTTCAGGTACAGGCCCTGCTAATGCTGATAGAGCCATGCGAACCCTAAAGCTTGCAAAAGATATTGATTCACTTGCACTTTATCTTGAAGATGTACCTAACGCAGTTAACTTTGCCTTGCAACAAAACGAGAAAGTTTTAGTGGAAGGTACACAGGGTACATTCCTTTCTCTTTGGCATGGGACCTATCCCTTTGTTACATCAAAGGATGTTACTGCCTCAGGAATATGTTCAGACATTGGCCTTGGCCCAAAAAATGTAAATGAGGTCATAATAGTTTTCAAGGCATACGTAACTCGAGTTGGCACGGGTCCACTTAAAAACGAACTTTCCCAAGAACAAATCGCCGCTAAAGGATGGCAGGAAGTAGGAACAGTAACAGGCCGTCCAAGAAGAGCAGCAGAATTTGATTTCGATCTGGCAAGGAGGGCTGTGATGCTTAACAGTGCAACTAAGATTGCTATCACTAAACTTGACGTAATTTTTCCAGAATGTGCCCATATGAACTCATTTGTTGATCTTAGCTCGCCAGCAAAACACTTCATAAAATCTATAGAAGATAATCTCAAGGTGCAAGTTACTCTCATTGGCACTGGCCCAGATGTCAATGATATAATTGACAGGCGAGCATCATAAAGATTAGTAGTTATGCAACCGGCTACCTTTTAATGAGGGTTTTTTTTGCAAGAAAACTGTGGTAAAACTACCCCATTATGTCCAGGTTGCGAACAGGATTGAATTTGCCAGACTTGTATGTGCGTTAGAAAGGGTTCCGCGTACATCTTTTTCATTTGAACACGAAGGACAGTATGTGATCTCCGTACAAATGGATCTCCTTAAAGAGAGGCCTATCATTTATTACACACCTGCAGAAAAGAGCGGTCATTATCTTTCCTATGGGTTCAAAGCAGGAAATGAAGATTCTTCTATTGTGAATACCATAACAAATCCTACATATCTATATTCACCAATTGTCAGAGTGAAATCACTACCGCCATCATTAAAGCAGGAGACACAGCGCGATTTGGAGTCTGTCTACGATCCACTTGAGCTTGAAGACCTCGCAAGCTTGGTAAATCTAAGCTATGGATTTGAAGAATCACCATTCCCGCTCTTTGCTTTTTCAGATGGCAATAAGTGGTTGTTAGGTGTCTTTATGAACTTTAATGAGTCAGACAAGGTCTCATATTTCTGTCATGTAACACTGAATATAGAACCTTCAAAACCCTTTTTAAAATACTCAAGTAAGGATGGGGCAGAACCATCTTTTGCTAGTTCAGTAAGTGAGCATGGTTATTCCTATCTAAAAGTAATAAAACTAAAAGACAAACATCCTCTAGTCAAGTTATGAATAACTTTAGAACTAGAATAAAAGAATCTTCATCTGGTAAAAGCAGAATAATATTGGCAAACGATCTTGATCATTTATCGGCTACAAAACTAGAAAATATAACAATTAAAAACATAAAAACTCTAAACAAGTTTTTATGTGCAATTAAATTTAACTTTCATCTAATCTTACCACTTGGTATTAAAGAGCTTAAAAAAATAAATCGTATTGCACATGATGCCGGCTTACAAACTATTGCAGATGTAAAACTAAATGATATTGGAAACACAAACAAAAATGTGGTTGAAAGACTTTGGCAATTGGGCTTTGATGCAGTTATTGTAAATCCAATAATGGGCCCAGAAAATCTTAAAAATCTTGTATTATCTGCGCATAAACATGATAATGGAATAATATCTCTTGTTCATATGAGTCATCCTGGAGCAAAGCTAGGATACGGTCTTGTAGTCAAGCCATCAGGAAGTAAAAAGCTCTTGCGGCTTCATGAATTATTTCTAGAATGGTCTCATTCCTTATCGATAGACGGAATTGTTGTAGGTGCTACTGTTCCAGAAATCATAAAATCATGTCATAAAAAAATAAAAGGCAGGTGCGATATTTATTCGCCAGGCGTTGGTACCCAAGGAGGGGATCCAGCAACTGCAATACGGGCTGGAGCTAATTACTTAATTGTTGGAAGAACCATTTTGAATGCAAAGGATCCTGTAAAAGAAGCAAAAAAACTACAAGAATTAAGTCTTGAGGCCTAGCTTTTTTACCTTTTTCAATACATTCTGAGCATTTTTGTAGGTCAGCTTCTTTAACGCATCATTAAAACTAAGCCACACAAATCCCAAATGCTCATGTGAAATCTTCACATCAGTTGTCTTTGTTTTCGCAAGAAAAAACACAACTTCCTTGTGAACTATGTTACCATCTCGCCGATAGTGATATTCTATTTTGTCTTCAAAACCATTAACAAATTCTACATCAACAATGCATGTCTCTTCTTTGATTTCACGTATTACCGTTTGTCGTGGGGTTTCTCCATTTTCTATGTTACCTTTGACAAAATCCCAATGTCCAGAAGGATAGTTTAGAAGCAAGAAAATTCTTCCAGATGAGGTTTCACTAAATAACACTGCTCCAGATGATCTCTCTTCAATCACAAGTTAAGAAAAATTGTTCAGCTAACTATTCTTTTCTGCTATTTGCCTAGTCTGCGACTTCTTTTTTGGAATGTTCTTATGGCCCTCATAAGGTCAATTTTTCGAAATTCTGGCCAAAATACATCCATGAAGACAAGTTCGCTGTAAGCACTTTGCCAAATTAGAAAACCACTAAGTCTTTTTTCACCAGAGGTCCTTAGTATCATGTCTGGTGAAGACTGGGGTAGATGAGACGTATAAAGACACGATTCAATCACATCTTTGTTTATTGCATTCACATCAAGCGAACCATCCTTGATCTTAGATGCAATCTTTTTTACGGCATCGACTAGCTCGTTATGACCACCATAAGCTATAGCTATATTGAGGTAATGACTGTCATAGTTTTTTGTAGCTTCATCAAGTCTGTTCAAAACTGACTTTAGAGATTCTGGAAGAAGTTCTACACGTCCAATGGCTTTTACTCTCATACGATTTTTGTGTATTCGAGGATCATTATACAATTTCTCAAGTCTTGTTTTTATCAAGTCAAATAGATAGTGCAACTCATCATCGTTCCTAGCTAAATTCTCTGCCGACAAAACATAAAGTGTAATAATCTTTATTCCAAGCTCTTCACACCAATCAAGAAGATTTTCTACAGCATCTGCACCATGATAGTGACCGTCAGACTTTAAAACAAGATTTCTCCTCGCCCATCTACGATTGCCATCCAATATTATTGCAATGTGGTTTGGAAGTTGCCCATTTCTGATCTCTTTTTCAAGTTTTTTTGAGTATATATTATAGAGACTAAACAGCTGTATGGTCTTGTCTTTTATTCCGATAAAACTTCACCGCCTTTCTTCTTCCTATATTTGCGGAAGAGTACGGTAGCAGATATCAGTATTACTGCCAATCCAAGTACGAGAGGCGGGAGAAGAGTAAAGGGACTTTCATCACGTGTCATGATGGTTGTAAACTGTAATACAATAGGATATAGCGTTACCAGTACAATTAGTCTAAGAACATCAGTTACTGATCTTAGGCTACCTTTGAACCAACTGCTAAGTAGTGTACCACCAAACATGCATCCCATACCCATCCACAGAAATGGCAACATTCCTGAGACAAATTGTCCAATTATCACCTTGTTTGTTACCAAATCAAGTATGTCAAGTTGTGTTGGAATAAGCTCTGGATTGACAGCTCCTATTCCAGAAGGTATTGAAACCAGCATCAAAAGAGAACCTGTCACCAAAGTAAATATCCTAATGAATCCAGCTGGAGTGGGTTTTGTCCAATTTGACCAAGCTCGATCTACATCAAAAGCTCTGATAAGAAAGGCACCACCAAGAATGCTTACTAAAATTGCAAAGATCTCTTTAGTTAATCCAACGACGGTGGCAATTCCACCAATCAAAAGTAAAATCCCTGGAACACCAAGGAAAAATTTGGAATACTTTGAATCATATGCAATTGCCTTCAAATATCTGCCAAAAACTGCATAGGAGTATTCAACACTCCTACTTACTCGCATAACAACTCTACGAACAGAAACAATCGGTAGAACATTTTGAATTATTGGAATTACACTTTCGTCATCTTCGCCATCTGAAACAATTATGGCCCCATTTGCAGCATATCGTTCCATAACAGTCTTTACCTGAAAAACTATTTTTTCGTCTGCTTGAATTCCACGGTTTTCATTTCCAGCTACAACAATCACTTCAGCTTGATATCCCTTGCTGATAAGATCCTCATAGGTTTTTATTGCTGCAAAAATTGAATTAGAATCCGCATCTTCTGGATCTTCAAGCGCAAGTCTTTGTGCAGCCTCAATACAGGAATTTCTACCAACTACAGGTGTTACAACTCCAGCTTTTTTACCAATGTCGTCATCCCTATCAACACAAATTACAAGTAGCTTGCTGGTTTTACTTTCAGCAGTATTCTTTACTAGATTACTATCATTAACTGACATTATCTCTACTACAAAATGACACATTCCCATTAATTAATTTACATTACTACGCTGCTAAACGTGTCATTATCAAAAGATTTGACTTGAAAACACCCAAAACCAACTCGTAATCTTATGGTTTTGTCTCATCTGATTTAAGAGCAAACGATTCAGACTCTTTCTTTATACTATCCGATGTCTCAATGCTCTCTTGAAGTTCTTTATCTGAGATATCTCCCCTCATCTTGTTAGCCATGACCATGACCTCTCTCAAATAGCTGTTATAGCTTTTGAGTGATTCGCCATAGTTTAGATAACTCTCATGCCACTCTTGAGGTGCATCGCTTTTTGTAATCTCTATTATTAAAGAATTGATCTGTGAAGTGGAGGCCTCTGCTTTTATGATAAAGTCATCCGGAGAAGTTGTACCAGCCAGCATGCCTTGTAAATCATTTTCAATCTCTTCATCTATGACGCCATGCCTTTCTTTTATGTTCTCAAGGTAACTTCGAAAATCAGAAACTACAAAACTAGAATCATCACTTTGAGGAATTAGCCATATGGAGAAGCTTGCAGCAGTGATCGCACCTAATATTGCTGCAGTAATCGCAATACCCCTCTTTTTTACCAATTACCTCCGTCATACTGAGGTGGTTAAAAGCATAGCTGAGCGTAGACCAATTTTACATTTAGCTAGGCACAAAATTGTTAATTTCTGTAAGTTGGATCATTTACCCGTTAGAAATACCAAAAAATTGCAATATTTTATAGAATTTATGTATATGCTGATTAGGAAGTAAAATATAAAATTTAACCGCCTCCAGCGTATAGTAAAATAATTTTTACATCGTCTTCCTAAATACAACTTCCTTCGTAAAAGGATGAAATGACACAAGCATACTGTGTGAAATGCAGGAAAAAAGTCGATATCTCAAACCCAAAAGAAGTTAAGCTAAAGAATGGACGACCTGCAGTAAAGGGCACATGCCCGAAGTGTGGCACTAACGTCTTCCGAATAGGAAAGCCTTAGAGACCACTTTCTTATTTTTTAAAATAAACCCATATAGGGCAACCTAAAGAATTTTGATATTGACCAAACCAGAGTACGAGAAACTCTTAAAGAAAATCCAAGACAAGGTTTCAAAAAACAAAAAAGGTTCCGGTTCTAGATTCGAGCTGCCGCAAGTAGACATAATGTGGCAGGGTAACAAGACAATTTTCCGCAATTTTGCTGAATTTCCAAAGATTCTGCGAAGAGATCCAGATAAGGTACTTCAATATCTTTCAAAGGAGTTTGCTACTCCTGCCCAGAGTGCAGGTGACAAGGCAGTGTTTGTGGGTAAAAAGGATCCTCATGACTTTACGGCACTTTTTGCAAGATATGTAAAAGAGTACCTTGAATGCCCAACCTGCAAAAGCCCTGATACTAGAGTATCCAAGGCAAACAGGCTTACCTTCCTTTTATGCGATGCATGTGGAGCCAAGTCATCGTTAAAGGGTACATACGCATAATGTCGTTTGCAGTAAGAACAATTACCTATCAACAACATCTTATGCTCAATATTTGTGACACCCCTCTTTTAGGGAAAACCATAACAAAATCTGATTTTTCTTTGAATATAAGTAAAAGTTATTTTGCAGAACGCTTTGTAAATAAAACTGAAGCAGAAGATCTTTTGAAGAAATATTCTATAATAAATATGGTTGGAAAGGAAACGATCTCTTTAGCTGTGAATCTTGGAATAGGTTCACCCAAGGGTATCAAAGAGATTGATGGCGTTCCATTTCTTTTGGTTTTCAAATTCCAATAAACAGCACAATTATATACATTCAGACAGGATCGTTTTCTGATCACGATGGGAAAAAGAAAAGTTCTAAATGAAAGTCAGCTCAAAGAAATGAAAATGCCAGAGGAAGGTGAACTCCTTGGCAGAGTTGTCAAACTTTTAGGCAGTGATCATGTCTTGGTAAAATGCACTGATGACAAAACCCGTATGGGAAGAATACGTGGAAAGCTAAAACGGAAAATCTGGATCCGTGATAATGATCTAGTTACACTTGCCCCGTGGGATTTTAGACCAGAAGATCGTGGGGATATTACATGGAGATACACCCTATCACAAGTTGACTGGCTCAAAAATAACGGCCACTTGCCAAAAGACTTCTAAAGCATCGTAACCGATTTTACTTGGTAAATTCAATTCACAATATTGTCTGATGAACTTGGAAAAAAATTAGAAAAACGTATAGATCGTGATCTACTTGCAAAAGAAAGGCGAGGAAGGTCAGAGAAAGGCGTCTTTGATAAAATAAAGGTCATGGATGACGTCCTAGACAAAACCACGATAATGATTCTGTCCAAGTTGATAAATTCGGGCATTATATCATACGTTAATGGAGTAGTTGGTTCTGGCAAGGAATCCAAGATGTACTGGGCTGTGGATCCTGATGGAAAGGATGTTGCTCTTAAGATATATCTAGTAACAGCTTCAAATTTCAAAAAAAGAAAACCCTACCTTGTGGACGATCCAAGATTTTCCCGTATAAAAAAGGGCACAAGAAACATGGTGGAGCTTTGGGCACAAAAGGAATTCAGGAACCTGACCCAATGTGTTAAAAGTGGTATTCCTTCAATCAAACCAATTCATGTTCTAAAAAACGTCTTGGTAATAGAATTTGTAGGAAAGAATGGTGTTCCAGCAAAAACTCTCGTAGAAACAGAGATTGATGAAAATGACTATAAAGATGCAATTTCAATCATTTCACAACTTTATAAGAAAGCCAAACTTGTACATGCTGATTTTTCAGAATACAATATTTTTAAAACAGAAAATGGTTTGATTGTTTTTGATCTAGGATCGGCTGTTGACATAAGACACAAAAATGCAAAAGAATTTCTTGAAAGAGATATTAAAAATATAACTAGATTCTTTGTTAAAAGAGGCTTGACTGTGGAAAACCCATCTGACATATTTGCGAGGATAACAAAATGAGTTTTGAAAAATCAATTCTTATACCACTTGACAGGATTGGCGCACTAATAGGTAAATCTGGAAAGGTAAAGTCCAAAATAGAAAAGGTATGTTATGTCAAAATAGAGGTAAACAGTGAGACTGGAGAGATAATGATAAGAGATATGGGAAACATAGAGGATATGCTTCCCTTTAAGGCAGTAGAAGTCGTAATGGCAATAGGTCGAGGATTTTCTCCAGAAAAGGCCATGCGTCTTTTGCAGGGAGAAAATACCTTACATGTTATCGATTTGCGAGAATTTGTTGGTAAATCACCATCTCATATTGAAAGGATAAAAGGAAGAATAATTGGAGAAGGTGGTAGTGTGAGGCACAACATCGAAGAACTTAGCGGTGCTAGTATCTCAGTTTATGGACGCACCGTTGCAATAATTGGTGAGGGAAATCAGCTAAGACATGCCGTTGATGCAATATCTGCTCTATCAAGTGGTAGCATGCATGGTGCAGTTTATAACGAATTAGAGGAGGCAAGACGCCGAGAAAAACTAAAAAGATTACAGCTTTGGGAAGATGGAAATGTCTTCGACTAAGGAAACTTTTAGTCAGATCTCGCCAAGCGAGTTCTTTTACAGAAACAGGGACCTTGCTGGTTTTAGCAACCCAACAAGATCACTTTACACCTCTGTCAGGGAATTTGTTGAAAATGCATTGGATGCATGCGACCAGAAGGGAATTTTGCCAGACATCCATCTTTCAATAAAAGCAGTAGAAAAAGAACAACCAGATCCAAAGCAGTACATCCTTACAGTAAAAGACAATGGTCCTGGCATTGAATCAAAACATGTACCACTTGCATTTGGAACAGTCCTTTACGGTTCAAAGTTTGGGCTAAAGCAGGCCAGAGGAATGTTTGGGCTTGGTGCAACAATGGCGATACTTTATGGACAAATTACCACAAACAAACCTGTTACCGTAAAAAGCAACTCAGATGGAAAAATGCAAGACGAGTTTGTTATGCTGCTTGATATACAAAAGAACAAACCAATCATACTAAAGCACACAACAAAAGAGTCATCAAAGATAGGTCTTTCAGTCAGCATTGTGTTGGAAGGAGACTATTCTAAAGCAGGAACAAAGGTTCGAGACTATGTATCTCAAACATCATTGATTACACCGTACGCTTCTATAACATTTGAAGATCCCGCAGGAGAAAAGTTTCATTATCCCAGAATTGTCAAAGAAATGCCACCCCCGCCCACAATTATCAGACCACATCCACATGGAATTGATGTAGAGACAATTCGAAGGATGATAGTAGATACACATTACCAGATTCCAACAGTCGACAACAAAATGATAACAAAGGTCAGAAGTGAGCTTGGATTGCAGAAAAAAAATTTGAATCCAAAAGGAATCTTGGATAGAGCAGAAAAGCGTTGGTCAAATCTTTCACGACCTGTCAGAACTGTTATTGCAATGATATCCTTTCTAAATTTAGATTTTGATGGGCTAAGCAAAATTCGTATTGATGATCTTGACATTGCAAACAAGAAACTTACCTACTGGAATTTCGGTGAATCACAATCACATCTGGTTGAACTAGATCCAGAAAGCCCATACTACAAACAGCTTGTAAATACGGTGCAGGGTGACACCCTGCATTCCTTTTTAACAAAGAGGTTCCAAAGAGTAGGTCCAACAACTGCAGACAAGTTTGCGGAATTTGCCAAATTCAAACCAGAAAAAAGAATTGGTGGTATGACAAATGAAGAACTAGTCAAATTAAGTGATGCGCTTCAAAAATTTGAAGAGTTTCTATCTCCAGATCCAAGCTGTCTTGCGCCACTTGGAGAAGAACCATTATCAAAAGGCATAATGAAGTTTTTCAACCCAGAATTTGCTGCAGTGATACAACGTAGTGCTTCTGCATACTCTGGATTTCCATTTGTCGTTGAGATGGGAATTACATATGGAGGAGACATTCCACCAAAAGGGATTCAAGTATACCGCTTTGCAAATAGGATTCCACTACTTTATGATGAAGGAAGTGATGTTGTGCTAAAAGTTGTAAATGAATTAGATTGGACTCGTTACAAGGTTAAAGGAGAAACACCTCTTGTTATAGTGTCACACATCTGCTCCACCAGAATTCCATACAAGACAGTAGGAAAAGAAAATGTTGCAGATCGACCTGAATTAGAACGCGAGCTTAAAAATGCGTTGCAGTATTTGGCAAGAAAGTTGGCAGTGCATATGTCAAGACAGGGAATGGCAGACATGGCAAAAAAGAGAGCAAACCTTTACTCCAAATATGTTCCACTTATTGCACAGTTTTCTACCGAACTTTCTGGGAAGAAAAAGGAACCAAATTATACACAACTGATAAAGAAGGGAAGTGAGATTGAAGACCAGCAAATCTAAGGCCACAAAAACAGCAGAATTAAGAAAAGAAAAGGTACTGACACTTTTGCAAAATCATGGTCTTATTATGTATAATGATCTTGATCAGGGCAAGTTTCCCCAGTTCTCAATTCCAAGCAGATCTGTAAGCAACATAGTCTATGACAAAAAACTAAGGCAATACATACTTGGAAACGCAAGCGCATTGCGAAGCTCAAAAAACATGTCACAACTACGTTCTTTTACACAGCTAGCATGGCTAGCATTTTTTGCAAACAAGCTCATAAGGGAGGGAAAAACATCGACACTAAGAGACATTTACTATTCATCACAGGCGTTTGCCATAGACTTTGAGGATCAACCAGAGTCAGATAACATAATAGTTGACCTTGAAGCAATACTGACAAGTGCAAGAGAAGAATTTCACATCTTTCCTGAGGAAAGAAGCAGCGTTTTTGGTGATTTAACCATAGAATATACAGTACCCGGATATGAGGGAAAAAGGATGAATCTCTCAGATCATCCAGATGGGTACTTGATTGGACCAAGCCTGAGTAGTGCAGAGCTAGTAGATACAAGTGCAGAGCTTGTCATTGCAATTGAAAAGGGTGGTCTTTTTACAAGATTTGTAGAAGAAAAGGTTCACAAAAAATTCAAGGCAATTATAGTTGATACAGCAGGCCAAGCACCACGCTCCACAAGATATTTTCTACGAAGGCTTAATGGAGAATTGGGATTACCTGTCGTAATTCTAGTAGACGGAGATGTATATGGTGAACACATTGCTATGGTGATAAAGTCTGGGTCTGCAAACGCAGCTCACTTGCGTGAGCTTACAGTTCCTGACGCAAAATGGCTTGGTGTCTGGGCGACAGATATTGAAAAATACAAGCTTCCAACAATTCCAATGACTGAATCTGACATTAAGAGAATATACGAACTACAAAAGGATCCTCGTTACCAAGAAGGCAACTGGAAAACGCAGCTCGAAGTTTTCTTAAAACTAAAAAGAAAAGCAGAGCTTGAGGCCTTTTCAAAATATGGTTTAACAAACATAACTGATAAGTACCTCCCAGAAAAACTGGAATTGGCAAAGAGTTTATAGCTTTTTTATTCTTAATGTAAGTACGCCGTTTCTATACTTGAAATCATGAATTCCCATATCAGGCGTAACCTCAATCGGTACTTCTTTAGAAAAGCGACCAGATCCACGTATATACAAAATTCCATCGATTAGTCTTACACTTACCATGTCTTCTGGTCCTGGAACTTCAGCAACAAAGACTATCTCTTGTTCACCTTTTATGAGATCATATACCCAATTCTTTGCGTCGTTTTCTTTTGTGGTGTATTGAGGCTGAGTGTCCTTTGTCATCTTCTTTAGAACTCTTACCCAGTAGATCATTATGGCAGCAGCAACACCAATTAAAATAAAGCTAACATATCCATGAGAAGCTCTTAACGACATGATGTACACTATACCTAAAAACAATAAAACCATAAGAGGTATGATAAAATCAAGCGATTTATCATTTGAATATCTCTTTTTGTAGCTTGCCAAATTATTCTACATATTCCACCACTAGACCAAATATAAAGGATCTTTGATTTTTGATGTATCAGATTTTTATACCTTACATGCACCCAGTGAACAATTTGGACATCGATGACATGCCAAAAAAGAGATCCAGAAAAGAATTCTGCAAAAGGATCTCTTATTGCTGCCATAATCAGTCTACCTTCTCTTGCAGTATTTTTCATAGCATGGTTTATACTATAAAATGTAATTGAAGCTGCAGTTGCTGGACTTGTTGTACATTTTATTGTGATGGGGTTTGTGCTAAAAATTGTAAAAAAACCTTTGGCTAGGTAGTTTTCCATCTCTTGTACAATTTATGTTCTATGTCAAACTGGTCAAGACACTTTCCGACAATATGATTGAGTATGTCATCGATGTTTTTTGGTCTGTTATAAAAGCCTGGATTGGCAGGAAGAATGACCACTCCAATTCTTGCCAACTTTAACATGTTTTCTATGTTTATGCTGGTTAGAGGTGTTTCTCGTGGAACCAGCACCAGTTTTCTTGATTCTTTTAGGGTTACACCAGCTGCTCGTGACACAAGAGTTTCATCATACCCGTTTGCTATGCTTGATAATGTCTTCATACTGCAGGGAATGACAATCATTCCATCTGTCTTGTGAGTGCCACTTGAAACACTTGCAGCCATGTTAGAGTCATCAGAATAATGATTTGCGAGAGATCTTACGTATTTGAAATCATAGTCGGTTTCTAAGGCAAGACACTTTTTTGCCCACTCTGTCATAATAAGGTGAGTATCAACATTACATTGTTTGAGAACCTCAAGCATTCTTATTCCGTAGAGAATACCTGAACTTCCGGTTATTCCCACTACTAGCTTCATAGATAAACTGATCTGGCTTGATATTTAATTCCAACTATAAATTTAGGTCATCTATCTTTAATTATGACAGAGATTTTCTCAGCGGTATGAGTGTGAACTTGGATACTGTTGAAGAAAAGCTTGTTTTAGAGCTTAGACTTTCACCACTTGAAGCTAAAATTTTTGTCTTGGTTATAAAAAATGGAAAGATGACTGCAGGAGACATCTCAAAAAAATTAGAAATATCTAATGATGAAGCTTTAGAGAACGCAAAAAAGCTTATAGATCTTGGTGGCTTTATTGATATAACAAAATTAGAGTTTGAATCTATGCATCCAAGGTTTGCTGTTGTAAACATGTACAGGCGAATGTGTACAAGAGAAAATATTCAATTCAAAAAAAATCTTCTTGTAGATAACATCGCGATTGTTTTAGAAAAACCATATGACGATGCAAGAACTAAATAGAACTATTATCTGCTGAAGATTAATGACAGTAGATCAGGACTCGTGCAATCACCAAATAGTTTACTTCGGTGTCACAAACATAAACTATGAAAAAAGAACAATTGGCTCAGTCGATATTTGGCGTTGTGTTGTCTGTAAAAAACATTTTTGTGAGGAAAAGCAGTTGGGCATTGAAAGCATAGTGGATTATGTGGGAATGCCAAAAATTTCTTCAGATCAGAAATGGTCCATTCTTGTGTGTAATCTAAAAAAACACAAAGAAAAATGGAAACTTGTTAAGGTTAAAAAAGATGATGAAATTCAGCATGAATGTGTAGGTGAAAAGGTTATCATGCTAAAGATAAACGACTTTAAAGTAAATGACGAAAAACACTGGAACTTTCTGATAGAAAACTCTGTTAATAAAGCAGTTGAGATCTAGGTTTTTTGTATGAACATAAAAGTTCATATTAACAATGTTCATGGAAGCCAGATAGCTGCTAAAATTACTGGCACCTTTACAATAGACGAACATTCCTTTAGGTTTAGCGCTATTGCTTTTGGAAGAATAGGTGGGCATAACATTGGCGCAAAAATATCAAAAACTACACAAAAGGCGCTTGTTAAATTGGGCTACAACGTAGACGATGTTATAAACGATTTACAACAAAAACTTGTTCGCGGTGATATGACTATACCAGAAGGGATCACAAAAGAGTATTTTGCAGACGGTTAGAACTGGGCTTCTGATAGCGCTTTTTCACAGTCACATCTTCTTTTTTGTGGAATAAAATCAGGAAGAATTGAAAGCATTTTTTTTGTTATTTCAACATTTTTTGTCAAAGCCTCGATAACCTCTTTTGCTGTTACTGGCTTTTCTGCCCAAACATCATAATCTGTTACAGTAGAAATTGAGACATAACACATCTGAGCCTCCCTTGCAAGCTGGCATTCTGGTACTAGAGTCATACCAATTATATCAGCTCCTACTACCTCTTTGTAGAATTTGGATTCCGCTTTTGTTGAAAATCTAGGACCTTCTATACAAACATAGGTACAATCTTTATGAATCTTAAGTTGCATTTTTTTTGCAGCCTCATTCACAGCATTTTGTAGTTCTGGGCAAAAGGGATCGGCTACTGATATGTGAATTACTTTGTCCCCCTCAAAAAAAGAGGTTTTTCTTGATTTTGTAAAATCAAGAAACTGCGATGGTAATGCAAAGTCGCCTGGTTTTAGCTCTTTTTTTAGACTACCAACTGCAGAGGGGGCAATTATCCGTTTTATGCCCATCTCTTTGAAGGCCCAGATGTTTGCTCTGAAATTGATCAAATGGGGTGGGATGGTGTGCTTTTTTCCATGTCTTGGCATAAAGGCCACCTTTTTGCCATTGAAAATTCCTACCGTTATGGAGTCAGAAGTCTTACCAAATGGCGTATCTGCTGTAATTTCTTTGCTTTCTGAAAGTAATCCAGAATCATAAATTCCGGTTCCTCCAAAGATGCCAATTTCAGCCTGCTCCATTAGTACTTCACCAGTGATTCATACCTGTAATTTTTAATCACTTCTGAACCCTTGAGATCTGTTAATTCTACTATAAACGCAAATCCCGCTACCTTTCCACCAATTTTCTCTACCAGAGTTGCTGCAGCTTTTGCAGTTCCGCCAGTTGCAAGCAGATCATCACAGATGAGTACCTTCTGCCCAGTTTTTACAGCGTTACTCTGAATTTCCATTGTTGCGTTACCATACTCTATGCTGTATGACACTCTTTCTGTTCTACCAGGTAATTTTCCTTGTTTACGAATCATGATCATTCCTTTTTTGTACTTTAATGACAATGCACAAGCAAACGGAAATCCTCTTGACTCTATTCCTGCTAGTAGATCTATCTCGTTTGGGTCGTAACATTTAGCAAACTCATTTACAATAAAAGAAATTGTCTCTGGATCTTTTAGGAGAGGACTTATGTCTCGAAATAAAATTCCTTTGGTTGGGAAATTAGGAAATTCGATTATTTTTTCTTTAAGATTCACACAAGCTAGGCAAGAAGTGGATGTAAAAAGTATTTCTAATTAGGGAACTGTAAAGTTATTGTATCTTGAATGTTGTTTCTGTAGTCAATGATGCATCTAGTACTTTTATCGTATATGTTCCAGGACTCAGGTTTGTAGGTATCTTCCATATGGTGCTATAGCTTCCAACTCCTGTTGACACTATGCCAAGTTCACTGATTTCAGTTTGGTCCGATCCTAGTATCTTTATCTCCAGATTGTGGGATTTGCCAGCTCCAGTACCACTAATTGTAACAATCTCATCGGCCTTATACGTTGGAGGACTCTTATCCACACGAACCGTAAGACCCTGAGCTGATTGTGTTAATACTGTGAGTTCTTTGACTGCGTGATTAAGGCCACTTGATGCATCAAGCTTCCAAACTCCTGGCTGGGCATCACTAGGAAACCTAAACGTGCTTGATGTAAAGACCCCCTTGGTGTCAGTAAATACATCGACAGATCTTATTTTAACACCATTAGGGTCTGTCAAAGTAAGTGTGATTATGACATTGGGTTTAGATTCGCCTAGTACTAGAATAGACTCGCTAGGCAAATACGTGTCAGAAACAGTCTTAATAGTTACAGGTCCAGATTCAGAACCCAAACCGACTGAGAATCGTTCTTCTACTTGCGCATTTCCTCTTGTAAGAACTGCTGTGTAAACTCCTGGTGAATATCCATTTAAGCTAAGTGCATACTCTTGATAGCCATCAGGACCAATAGTGATAGTATCAGCGAGTTTTTGTTTATCAGATGGATCAACTATAAGCAAACTTACGGTAGATGATGGTGGTCCTATTATGTTAATGATAGCTTGGTCTGTAGTCTTGTAGTTTAATGCGTTCATTGTAACTAACAATTGAACTTCTGGGATTTCTCCAACGCCAACAAGAAATGTTTCACGTTCAGTTCCTTGCGTTACAAATACTACATAAGTGCCCTCTCTTGCAGCACTATCCAATTTATATTCTATACCAACTTTTCCATCAGCTCCTACAACAAAGATTTTCGCATAAACTTCAATTCCTACAGGATCCTCAATTGTAATCAGTATCTCCTGATTGGCCAGCGCAGTACCATTAAGCATTATAATTTCTCCGGGCTGGTAAGGTTGTTTGCTTGGTGTAAGAATAATCTTTTGTGCTGTCTCTATTCTAAAGGGATGAAATACAGTGGTTTTGCCATCAGAAATACTAACTATATAATCACCAAATTCACTGTCTAATGGAACCTTACGAGATATAGAATACTTACCTGTACTGTCTGTCTTTGCTGTTAAAGTTGTTAAAATAATGCCATCTGAATCTGCAATTGATATAGTGATTGTGCTATCGGGGCTTGCAGTTCCTGCAATTGTTTCTTCATCGCCTCTGTGATACACGGAATCAGCATTTACAGTTAATGGAATATCTTGAGATGTCATAATTCTGTTTGAAGATTCTTTGATTCTAAGACTCATTGATTTTTGATTGCCATTCTGATCCTTTATTATAAAGTCAGCTCTATCAGCTCGCTGGATTTCTGGAATTTTTATGCTTAGTATAAAATTACCATTTTCATCTGTTACAAAAGAATCAATTCTATTATTATCGATGTAAAAGTCAAGCTTTTCTCTTGGGGCAAATTTTTCACCAATGAGTCGCAAAGATGAACCTACACTTGGAGTAGAAGGGATCATTTTGAAAGATGAATCATCCAAAACACCTGCAGGTCCCAATGGATTGATCTCTTTAGTTATTTCCTGTTGTATTGTGGCAATCCTTCCACCAGAACCTAATTCATCACCTTCTTCATCAAAAGCTTTCCAGCTAAAGACGGGATCTGGGCTGTTAGTTTTTATTCCAAATTTTGCAGACTCGCCAGGCTTTACTGGATTTGTAGAGGTAAAAGTCACCGTATCAACTGATGTCTTTTTTCCAGTCCACCCATTCTCTGTTTTAAATGATTTGAAATTTCCATTATTAACTTCCAAAATAACTGATTTGATATCAAAAATGTTTTCTTCACTGTTTTTGTATTCTACTACCGTTATTCCCTCGTGGCTTGTAGAAGATACTGTTACAAGCTCAGTTTGGCCTTCTACTTGTGGTACCATAAAAATGAAAGATGAACCTGAAATAAGTAAAATTGAAAGAAGAATGCCACTAACCAACCTATCTTCCATGATCAAACAAAATCATTCTCCAAATTAAATCTTAAGCATCTATTTTCACAAAATTTCACTTTTTTTCGGTTATAACAGTATGAATAAGGAGTAAAGTACTAATCATAGCTGTTTTGGAAGATTCCGACTTATCTTGTATTGGTAAATGTCGTTTCAGAAACTATATTCTGGTTTTGTCTTATTCTCTCAGCAATCGATCTGTATGTGGCTCTAAACTGGTCTTTTGTCTTGTCGGATAAAAATTCAGTCTCGCCTGTTGCAATTTTTTCACAGATATATCTACAAATTTCTTCTGTGTCAAATTTTTCCCAACCAAGTTGTTGATTTTCTTTCCAAATTTCATTTAGATTGTCCAAGATGCTATTTTTACCTTTTGCATGAAGGTCTTTCAGTGTGATATTGGTGTATCCTTCCTTTCTTAGTTTGATTGCATAGGTCTGGTTAACTGCATATAGATAATCTTCATCCATTATCAAATCTTCTATTGCTTGCTTTGGTTGCCCTCCAAGTTCGAAAAATATTATCTGAACAGACTTGAAGCCATTTGCTTGCAGCATGGTGGAAGTTTGACGTGACATTTCTGTATTGTCAAGGAGCACAAACGTGTTGTAGCCATGATTTCTATAGAATATAGCAAGAGGAAGGACCGAATTCTTGTTATATGCCGGTACTATGTTTAAAGGATTCATAGAAAGATTGGGATCTTTTAGAAACTTATCAAAGGCATTTAGATACATTGAATCAGACATTGTTTCCACAATGATTACTGGTCTTGAATTAGCGCCAATCTCTCTGTCTGAAATTGATTCTACAAGACCTCTAGAAAGACCATAAAGAATTGGAGTTAGCGTAGAATCGTCTGCATTCCAATAATCATAATAGATGCGACTAAGATGCTTTCTTTTGTCAAGTTCTACTACAAGTAGGTTGCCAGGAGTATAATCAAATATCATAAAGGGTGAGTGTGTTGCATACAAAATTTGGTTGGAGCCAGCAAGACTCTTTAACAAATCAGAGATTCCACGTGATTGAGTTGGATGCAAGTTTCTTGCAGGTTCATCAAGAAGTAATATAGCTTCTTTGAGCTCAGATCTCTGTGTTTCTGCAGCAAAGTTTACTATAAATGAAAATGTCCACTTGAATCCCTCTGCTCTTCTATTCAAAAGCCCTGTATTTGTTACAGTGCCATCCCTATGTATATCGGAAATCACAACACTGAGTATGTTTCCAGGATTGAATCTCAACTCCACATGAATTGGATCTCCTTTCCATGCAGGGTTTAGTCTCTCAGTTAGCTTCCTACTTGCAGTATGCAAAAGTTTTATGAGTCGTGATGGGCTGTTCTGAACCTCTTCAAGTTTATCCATATCAAGGTCTGCCAGATAAAATAGATTCTTGACTGTCTCTGCTTTGTCAAATTCTTCGACATACTCCAATCCTTTTGGTCTTACACTTTTTGTTTCTTTCAAAAACTCGTCAAGGTTTATGTTGCCTAAAATCTTCTTGTAATCTGAAAAGTATACGAATCTTGGGTGAAGTCTTTCCTCTATAAAATTCTCAAGGGCTGAACGTTCACTTGTGCCTATAAGCAGAGTATCGTACGTGTGATCAATGTCACGATAGATTTGCTCCCATGCAGAAATTACTTGCTTTTCTTGGGATGCTAACAGGTAGACGTTATTGTTGAATTCTGCCATAATGCTGTTAAAGGCATCCCTTGTCCGTGGTACATGGCCTTCCAAGAATGTTGTATCAAGTTTTATGCGTATAGGATTTGGAATTGTTAATACAAAATTATAGATCTTTTCTACAAAGTTTTCCCATGAGTTTATTCTCTTGTCTGCTTCGTCACTTATATTAACATCGCCAAAGTCATACTGGACTTTCGGGTTAGTTTGTGTGCGGAAGATCTTTACTTTTTTAATATCTGACAAATTTGGAAACTTTTCACGAACTAATCCAGTTTCCTTTTCTGTTAGCTCAAAAGCTCCTTCTACTATTCTTGTTTCTGATTTTAACTCTTCAGCCATCTCGTCGCACAAATCGAGATCGGAGACTTTGGCATCCTTGTTAAGTAACGTGAGAGCCTCTAATATTGTTGTCTTACCACTCTCATTTCTACCAATGAATGCAGCCAAGTCTCCAACTTTTATTTCACTTGAATCATGAATACAACGAAATGCACGAACTCTAAATTTTCTTAGTCGCATCTAGCGCCTATGTACCTGTCCTTGATTTAACTTATTCGACAAAATTATCTATATGACCAACTTGATTTTTTGACTAAATAGATATAAGGGAATGCAAAGTGTTAGATAACAAAATGGCTGTGCAAAATGTAGCTTTTGTCGTTTTTCTTTTTCCAGTTGTAGCATCAATGGGTTTTGGTGCGTTTGTTTTAGCAGATGTTTTGCAAGAACCAAACAGAGAGCTTAACATGTGGCCTTTTGGAGATTTACTAAGACCACCTACGCAAATAGGAGATGCAGAGATTAAGATTCAAGAACTTTTGAAAACATATTCGGTTTCCACGCCTATTGAAGTTAAGATACTAGTCAGTAATCCAGATTTTGATTGTGGTGATCTATACATCACAATTTATGATGCACAAACATCACCAAAACAAGTCGTTGTACAAAATGGCTTTTTCTCCCAGTGTTTTTCAGATGGAAACTTGTCTTTACCAATAGATGATACATTTTCAGAGAAGATTGACAAGGCCGGAGAGTATGAAATTATAGCGGAACTGAATGACAAAAACTACCAAAAGACCATATCTGCAACAGCCAAGTTCAAGGTTCAATAAATTAAATACCATGTTATATATTACTTTCAAACCAACATCTAAGTGTGCAATATAATATTATTGAGAGGTCTTTATGGTTATAAAGAAAGATAAAAAACTAACGAAAAAAAGTATAGTAAAAAAACTGGAAGAAAAGAAGGCAGTAGAAAAGAAAAAGCCTACAAACAAAAAAACCATTATTGAGAAAAAGGGTGTTGCCAAGAAGAGTGTAGAAGAGTTAGAGGAAGAAATAGACGAAAAGGAAATTGAAAACTTTGAGATCGAAGGCATAGATATGGAAAGACTCACAACTCGAGTTTGTAACATTGTAGCAGAACATAGTGATAATGGTATATTACAAAGCGAGCTGTGGAAAAAGCTAAAACTCACAAGTAGAGATGGTTCAAGGTTAGCTATCAAGCTTGAAAGACGTAACATCATAAAACGTGAGAAGATTCTTGAAAATGGTAGGTGGACATACAAGCTTAAAATTGCAAAGATGCCGGTTAGCACTCAATCAATTGAAGCCGCACCCTGTCTAATCTGCCCTGTAGAACAAAAATGTAGTGTTGATGGTGAAGTGAGCCCAAGAACATGTCCTCTAATTGAACAATGGGTTCTAACTGAATTTACAAATATCAAAAAATCAAAGAAATGAAACTAATTGATGCACGACGAGATTATTACAGAAGGCTAGCCCATCAAGAAGGATACAGAAGCAGAGCTGCATACAAACTAAAAGAGCTTGACAAGTCGTATCGAATAGTAGGTCCTGGTTTTTATGTGCTGGATCTCGGATGTTCTCCAGGAGGATGGACACAAGTTGCTGTGGAGCTTGCAGGCAACAAGGGCAAAGTAATGGGAATAGATACCACCCATGTGGAAGAGGTTTCTAACGCACATATCATAAGGGGAAACATTGAGGATGAATCAATCGTAGAGCTAATCTTTGATTATTTTGGAAGAAAGATAAACGCCATGATTTGTGATTTATCTCCACAAGTAAGTGGTGTGTGGGCAGTTGATCATGCAAAACAGATCGCGCTAAACTATGCAGCGGTAAAAATAATGGACCTTGTTCTTGCATACAAAGGAAATGCACTCTTTAAGGTATTTGATGGACAGCACTCTAATGAGTTTCGAGACTATATCAAAAAGAAATTTGCCAAAGTTCAGATTAGAAAACCAAAAGCAAGTAGAAAAGCAAGCAGCGAGCTTTACTTTATTTGTCTTGGATATAACAGCTAATTTTGTAAGAGTCGTAACACTTCATCTATTCTTGCATTCGTCTTAAGTCCACTAGGATTCAGACTTGTAGGTTCTGCTTTAAATCCTGCCTTCTGAAGTTTCTCTATTGATTTTTCTAGTGAGATGGGAGCAGCTTGCATCTTTCTTGCTATCTCATCAAGTGTGAAATATGTAGCAGGCATACCTATTTCTTGCTGGCACTTTAGCAAAGTCTTTTCACAACTCTTGCTTACTACAAACTTTTCAAGTTTGGATAACATGGCATTGACAAATACACTATCATAAATCTCCCCTATCCAGAGCGGACCAGCTGATTCTGTTTTTTTGCCACAAACTTCACAAGAATAGCCTTGCTCTTTTTGCACTTTTCTATGACCGCAACTTTTGCAATGTAAAATGTATCCCATATTATCTTCCGGATCTGTTCGCACCAGTACCTTGACATAGATTCTGTAATAGTGCATGTTATGTTGTACAAATAATGGCACTACTTTAACGTCTAGTCTCCCAGCCACAAGATGAATACATCCAAGAATCAATCTTAGCGCAATCTCGTTTCCGTACTCTGTCCTTACGGGAATCCCATAGTATCTTCGCTGACATGCAGCTTGGTACAATCCGTGTAGCACAGGAAGATCTGTAGCAGTAACTGACAGAAGGCCCCCATGACATGTTGCGCGTATTCCACAGTCTAGATATCTTGATGGGGAACCAAAAGGATCTATATCAACAACAGCTCCACGATTCTCTCTTTTTGAATGCAAGCTAAGAAATCTGCATGCCTCGTTTTCTGAAAACTCACACTTGGTAATGTTATTTATCTTTGCAGACTTCATCCCAAGCTCAAGGGCTTTGGGATTTACATCATTAACAAAAACCTTTTCCACGTTCTCTAATTCGTTTGCAACCCGGAGGCTTCGAGCTCCAATTCCTGCAAGGCAGTCAAGGAAGGTTTTTGGTCCTTTGAAGTTTTGCAAAAATGCAGAATAGGCAATTATAGAAAAATCTCTGCTTAGCTTTGCTCTTGGGTTAAAAAAGGCTGGCTGCTTTGGAGGCGCATTTACATCAAGGGAATCTTTGGGAACAAGAAGTCTCGTCTTTCCCTCTACTATCTCAACTGTCACTTCCATTTGATCGGTTTGCAATCTAGTTCTATTATTACTATTAACCTATAATGATTTAATACATCTGGCACAACAAAAACACGGATGATAGTCTGTGGTGTTGATGATGCAGGAAGGGGATCAGTACTTGGTCCACTTGTTATTGCTGGTGTTTCAGTTGAACGTGCAAAGATAAAATACTTGTCAGATATTGGGGTGCGAGATTCCAAACAACTAAGCCCAGCTGCACGCGAAAGACTCTACAAAAAAATAATTAATTTTGTTGACGGCTATTACATTGCAAGGATACAGCCAAAGACAATAGATCATAGCGTACGCAGACATAGATTGAATCATCTTGAAGCTAAGTATATGGCCAAAGTAATCTCAAAGCTGAGGCCAGATTCATCTTATGTAGATTCGTGTGATGTAAACCCAACCCGATTTGGAAGAGAGATTTCCAAGATTGCCAAGACTGGAAGAATTTATTCAAGACACCATGCAGACAGTAGATTTGTTGTTGTATCTGCAGCATCAATTATTGCAAAAGTAACTCGCGATAAAGCAATAGAAAAACTACGAAAAAAATACGATCTGGGTAGTGGGTATCCATCCGACTCTAAGACAATGCAGTTTGTAAGAGACTGGATAGTTGCCTATAAGAAAACACCACAATTTGTACGTACAAGCTGGAAGCCAGTCAAGATGCTGATGAGGCAAAATTGATTCTAGCCTAGGTACTTTGCAACTATTATTGCGTGGTCTTTATCGTATGGAAACAGATCTATTTTCTGAATTACCTTAAAAGATAAGTCTAGTTTTTTTATCTCACTTTGTATTATCTGATTTGGTTCTTTTGTGACATCAATACTTCTTGTCTTTATGACAAGCATGATGCACCCATCTTTTTTTAGATAGGTCTTGCAGTTTAGAATGGCTATCTCTGTCTGATCAGGCTGCGCTATATCAACATAAACAACATCAACTGTTCCATAAACTGAAAAATACTGTTTTGGTTGTCTTGCATCTTGGAGTATGGGCACTATGTTTGAACGTAATGAAGCTACTCTATCTAAAAAATCCCGTGCTACCCGACTTGCATGTTCCACACAAAATACTATTCCACTTGGTCCAACTATATCAGAAACATGACTTGCTGTTGTTCCTGTAGACACACCAAGATAGAGAACCCTTGACTTTCTGACGATTGGCAAAAACTCAAGACCATTCATTATAGCTGCAGCAAGCTTGCTTCGAAACGGATCCCACGCTCTAAATTCTTCATCTTTTATCTTTACTAGCTTTTCCTTGTAGACTTGGTTGCCAGGGACAAGATTTATTGTTGCAAGTTTTTTTTCGCCGTCTACTTTAATCCAGAAAATATTACCTTCTTCGTTTTCCAAACTTTCTTCGTTTTCCTTTCTTCCAATCTCCTTTTGATCTGTCTCTTTGTCCCGAATTTCTATCAAATTGTCTTTGTTCTCTTGCATAGGGGAAAGTGGAGTGTTGCTGAACTCTCATTGGTTCTTTTTCTGTAGGCTCTTTGTATTTTTCACCTATTTCTTTGATTCTTACGTTTAGCTTTTCAAAGAGCATCTGATTCCTTCCTGCGCCATAGACATCGACTCTGGCTGCAATAGCGGCTTTTGTAGAGATGGCTCTAGCTATCTTACCTCGTTGCCATCTTGGAGCGGCATGCACCAGTGCGTGCTGGAAAAGTAAGCCATGTTTTGGTGGTTGAGAACCTGTCTTAAGTGAACGAAAGAGTGCCTTTTCTGCACCAAGAACCTGTATCGTGCTTGCAGGCATGAATGCAAGCTTTTTGAGGCTTCCAGCTCTTGCAAGAATTCTAGCACCTACTGCAGCTCCAAGTATTCCGCTAATGTTTGGTGCTACAAGCTCCATCTGTGTTTCTATATGTTTTTCAAGAGTGTTTCTCAAATCAAAAAGCTCCAAAATTTGTTTAGCAAGGGTTTGCACAATTGCAAGATTCTCATCTGATATAGCTCCACCCTTGCTCTTTTTTTGTAAAAGGGAAAGCATCTCAACTTTAGTTTCAGGAAAACCTGCATCCGTGTACACCTTGTCCGTTAGATCATCTCTTTTACCGCCCAAAACTATCTTGGAGTATCCATTTATGCTATCGATAAGATTGTCAAGCTCAGGAAAATGTAACCCATACCATTCTCGCAATCTTGAGCTTAGTCCATTTATTATCTTGTCAGTATCATCAAGTGTATTTATTGTCTGAATTATGTGCAAGTCTGGACTCTCTGAAGTTTCTGTTACCTTTGATGAGGACAGCTGTAACGCAAAATCTCGTAGCTTTGATCTTGCATCTGCCTCGTCTTTTGCAAAACCAGAATCAACAAGAACATGTAACTTTGACGATTGAATGTGTTCTATCTTGGAATCTTCCATCAGCTCCACATCAACCGAATTTTTTTTCAAGAGTTTCATCAGCGAAGCATCATTTACAAAAATTCCTGAGTTTAGTTTTGAAAGAAAGTCTTGTAATTCATTGACTGATGCCTTTTCTTCTTTTATGGATACATAATCTCTTGCAGGATCTGAAAACGGAAGGGATTTTACGCATTTATTTTCATCAAATACTGCTATTCCTACCTCCGTTAAAATGACAAAATGCATACTCCCCATTTTCCGGCGCTCTCACTAAAAAAGGTAACATTCCATAGTGTGAGATTGCACATGAACTGTTATATGACAACAATTTTTTATAATCAGAAGTGAAACCTGACATCTCAACCCAAGTAGGGGCAATTAAACTCGAAAGACCAACAATGCTTGCTTCTGGCATTCTTGGGATTTCACTTGATGTTTTTACACGTCTATATAAAGAAGGTGCAGGCGCTCTTGTTACCAAATCTCTAAGCAAAGAGCCTTGGGAAGGTTATGCAAATCCCACACTAATTGGGGTAAAGGCTGGTTACCTAAATGCCGTCGGTCTTTCAAACCCTGGTGCGCCATACTTTGCAAAGATGATCTCTTCTAACAAAACAATTCCAATCATTGTAAGCTTAGTTGGTTCTGTCGAAGAAGACTTTACCTTTATGATAAAACAATTTGAGAATGTAAAAATTTTAGGATACGAACTCAATTTGTCATGTCCGCACG
>Ga0209002_10000133_pt1 | contig 49966 bp, 49 predicted proteins | sample Rifsed16ft2_FD_184010 | JGI IMG/M metagenome (GOLD analysis project Ga0209002, IMG submission 184010) | Soil microbial communities from Rifle, Colorado, USA - sediment 16ft 2 (version 2) | ecosystem: Environmental > Terrestrial > Deep subsurface > Rock core/Sediment | place: Rifle, Colorado...
CGACTTTCTTGAAAAGCATGGTGATGATGCGAAGATCCTCGCTGGAGGACATAGCCTCATTCCGCTACTGCGTTTCAGATTTGCTAATCCCAAGTATCTGGTGGACATCAACCACATTTCCGGTCTCGATTACATTCACGAATCTGATGGCTACTTGCACATTGGGTCGCTGACACGCTACGTTGACGTTGAGACGTCGCAGCTCATTCAGTCAAAATATCCGGCGCTGTCAGACGCGGCCGGGCATATTGCTGACCCATTGGTTAGGAACCTGGGCACAGTTGGGGGCAACGTTTGCCATAGTGATCCAGCAAACGACCTACCTGCAGTAATGTTGGCCCTTGGAGCTTCAATGGTTGCAGTTGGTCGCGGTGGTGAACGTATCATCCCCGCTGAAGATTTCTTCGTGGACACTTTCCAGACTGCGCTGAAGCCGACCGAACTTCTCAGGGAGATTCTGGTGCCTTTTCCTTCTGCACACACGGGGAACGCTTACTTGAAGTTGGAGAGAGGAGCTGGCGACTTCCCCGTGGTCGGTGTCGCCGCGCAAGTAACGCTTGATGGACAGGGCGTCTGCGAAGGCGCCGGGATTGGTTTGACCGCGGCAGGTCCTAAGGTGCTAAGGTCGAAACGCGCAGAAGCTTTTCTCCAAGGAAAGAAGCTGGGTGAGAAGGAGATTCGAGAGGCAGCAAGTCTTGCTGCTCAGGACGCACGACCGATCTCCGACATACGCGGGCCAAGCGAATACAAACGAGAAATGGTCCAGGACTTGGCTGTTCGAGCTTTGAAGCGAGCACTCGAGCGAGCAGGAGAGATCTGAACGTGTCTCGTCATCACATAGTTGTGACGGTGAACGGACGGAAGCGGGAGGCCGAAGTAGACTCGCGCATGCTTCTGGTGCATTTCATCAGAGAGACTCTGGGTCTTACTGGCACACACATCGGTTGCGATACCAGCAACTGTGGCGCATGTGCAATAGTACTAGATGGCAAAGCAGTCAAGTCCTGCACGATTCTCGCCGTCCAAGCAGATGGGAAGGAGCTGCTTACGGTCGAGGGGTTGGCGAAAGATGGAATACTCCACCCAGTGCAGGAGGGCTTCTTGGAGAAGCATGGTCTTCAGTGTGGTTTCTGTACTCCAGGAATGCTCATGACATCGTACTGGCTTCTTCAAAAGAATCCGGATCCAACAGTAGAGGAAATACAAAGAGGAATCTCCGGAAATCTCTGCCGATGTACAGGCTACGTCAAAATTGTTGAAGCAGTCCAATACGCGGCGCAGAAGATGAAGCAGAACAATCCACAGGTCGGAGCCCATCCATGAGCGACAACTTGCGTCGTCTTGTCGAAGGCCGAGGACAGTTCGTCGATGATCTGCGTCTCCCGAATATGTTGCACCTGAAGATCGTGCGAAGTCCCTACGCCCGAGCCCGCATCACGAAAGTGCAAGGTGGCATAAGCAGCTCCGAACTCAGGTTCGACTTGGTGTCGGTGGGCGAAGGCGCAGAGGAAGTTGTCCAGAGTGTTCCTTACCCTGTCCTTGCGTCGGATTACGTGAGCTATGCCGGACAACCTGTCGCAGCTGTATTCGCAGAGGATTCCTACGCGGCAGCGGACAAGCTGGAGGAGGTGGACGTTGAGTATGAGCCACTGAAGCCTGTCGTTGATCCGGAAGAGGCATTGCGATCGGAACCAATTCACCCAGGCACCAAATCCAACATCGTAGCGTCCGTTCAGCGCGGCCAAAACTTCAATCTCCCGAACGCTCCCGTGGAGATTGAAGAGGAATTTGTGAATGAGAGAGTAATCACCAACCCATTAGAGCCCCGCGGTCTGGTGGTATCTTTCGACGGGTCCAGACTGACCGTCTGGGCGTCGACTCAGTCTGTCCACAGCTGGAAGGAAGGCATCTGCGATTGTATGGGCCTATCCCCGGACAAGGTGCGCGTCATCCAGATGGACACTGGAGGAGCGTTTGGCAGCAAGAGCAGCCTCTACCCGGAATACGTCGTTGCGAGCTACCTTTCAATGAAGATGCGAAGACCTGTGAAATGGATCGAAACTCGTTCCGAACATTTGTTGGCTACTCATCAGGGCAGAGGCACGAGAGCTAGAATGCATGTCTTTGCAGACAGAACCGGAATCGTGAGCGGTCTGAAAGCCGACTTGCTCGTTGATGCAGGAGCCTATCCCGTCGGTATGGGGGCCTTCGCACCTGGTTGGATTGGACTTCAACTGACTGGACCATACACTTTCCCCCGAGCCTTTGTCGACGCGAAATCTGTGTACACGAACAAAGTTCCTTTGGGTCCTTACAGGGGAGCGGGAAGACCTGAGGCTGCTTTCTTCATTGAAAGGATGATGGACCTGCTAGCGGACGAACTTCACATGGATCCTGTTGAAATCCGACTCAAGAACGTCAGCAGCGAACCAATCACTTCTCCGCTCGGCATGAAGAATGAACCGTTCAAGCCGTTTCTCGAATCTGCCGTGCGCGAACTGGGTTATCAAAACAGAGTCCGAAAAGGACCCGTAGGCTTCTCATGCTTCGTACTGATCCCTTCCATTCAACCCGGTGAATCAGCGCGAGTGGCGATAGAGAAGGAGAAGGTTAAGGTTTGGATGGGTGGCTGCGCGCATGGTCAGGGCCATGACATTCTAGCCAAATTGCTGGTAAGCGAGGAGTTGGGTGTGCCTGAGTCCGCGATTGAAGTTGAGAAGGGAGACACCGATCAGCTCAGTCAAGGCATCGGATCCTGGGGGAGCAGAACCACCATAGTGGGAGGGGGAGCGCTGCTTCAAGCGTGTGGAAAGATCAAGGATGAAGCCAAGAGGAAATTTGGCGACGAGAGTCCTGAGACGCTTCTCAAACATGAGTTTGACGCGCAGGTCTTCTACTCTAGGCGTGAGCCTTTGAACTCATTTGGGGCGAACCTAGTATCTGCCTCTACGAACGAATTTGGTGAAATACGAATCGACGAGTGCATGGCTTACTATGATGCTGGGCGGGTTCTAAATCCAGCAATGGTTGAGAGTCAAGTGATGGGTGGTTCCGCACAAGCGATCGGACAGGTCCTGTATGAAGAGGCCAAGTATGATGAAGAAGGTCAGCTGCTCGCCGTCACAATCGCAGAAACAGGACTGCCGAGAGCCCAACACATGCCAAAGTTCACAACCAGACTGGCACCCAGCTCCACATCGCCCAACCAGCCGAAGGGAATAGGAGAAAGCCCAACGATGGGTGTCCCACCCGCGGCTATCAGGGCGATTGAGAAGCTAACTGGTGCGAGACTTACGAGGACGCCAGTTCGACCAGAGGACATTGCGTCAAAGAGACTTTCGAAATCATCCAACCCTGCCTAAAGATTACGTTGAGTCGGCTTTTCTCTACCGAACAATATCACCGAGATGAGGGCAAAAGTGTAGGTTGCTGCGATGAGCCATGAATCCGCATACCCAAACCCTACGACGAGTGTTGAGAACGCCAACGGGGACCAGAATCCTGCGACCATCTGAATGTTGTTGACCCAGCTCACCGCAAGCGTCTGGTATTCATCAGAGACTGCGCGGGCTTCCCGTGCCGCCAGATAAGTCACAGTAAATGCTCCCGCGCAAAATCCCGCAATTATCGTGGACGCGACTGCTGCGTAAACGTTTCCTAAGGAAACTATTGCTATCGCAATCGCGAGCAGCACCCCCAATGAGAACAGCAGTGCTCGAGGCTTTCTGGTCTTATCGTACAGTTTTCCGAACAATGGAGACGCAAAGATCGCGCAGAGGGGCGCGAGACTTCCAATTCCTCCAGCAAGGGCTGGGGCCAGACTCAAGGTTCCTTCCAGGTAGTAGACCATGAAAGTGGTTATCAGAGTTGTACCCGCGTTGAAACCTAACAGCTCAAGGGAAAGCAGTAGCAACCACCTGTTCGAGAGGATCTTCTTCAAGTCAGCCATTCTGATCGTGAAGCCATCCCACTCCTCCTTCGGCACGTAGACGAACAACAGCACGGCACCCAGAATCCCCAGAACCCCTCCCACTGCTAGGCTCATACGCCAACCTGCTGATTCAGCCAAAACTGACCAAGCAAAAAGACCCAGGCTTCCCCCAAGGTAGAAGGCTCCGTTGAAAATCCCTACCCCAACGCCTTGTGACTCACGTCGGAAATAGTTCGACACCAATGTGACGCCTGGGCCAAAGAATAGGGCCATGCCGGCGCCGACAAGGAATCGCAATATTACGAACTGATCGAAGTTCAATGTGAATGCGGTTAGTAGCGCTGCAAGTGAGGACAGCAGCATGCCATACGCCGCGGTGGTCCTCGGACCAACCTTGGCTGCAAGTATCCCCGCAGGGACCTGGAAAATTCCCACACCAATGTAGAAACTTACCGTTGCAATGCCAAGGCCTGAAACGTTCTGTCCGAAATCGTATGCGACAAACGTGAAAACAGCGGCCACGTTATGCCAGTTGACCGCGTAAACTGTCCTAGAGAGTACGAGCGAAGCAACTGCGGGTTTGTTGAGTATCTTGGTCAAATCAATCGAGTAGTCCGTGGTCTGAGGCGGGTCGCAATGAAATTGGAGCCTTAAAGAATTCTACTGAATATCTCGGTCAATACATTCTTGTCTAGAAAGTTCACCGTCTATCTTGGGGGGCTTCGCGTTTCAATTTCGGTAAGCGTCTCCTCGAGCTCCATACTTCTTCCGAGCCTTCGCGGTTCAAATTTCACTGCGGGCGCCATTATTAACACAATCCTGATCCTAATTTCCGCGGTCGATAATTCATTTTTTGACCGCGAATATTCGACATAGAGACGTCTAGTCTGGCAATGGCTCTCAGCGAGATGAACACACACTAAGGATTTGTTTACTTGTGTGTGGGTCTGGTGGTACGGGCAACAGATTTTGAACCGTTGTTCCTGTGTGTTGGTAGTGGTGGGCCTAGCCGGATTTGAACCGGCGACCCCACGATCTCTACAGATCGTGTATCAGTCGTGTGCTCCTCTCAAGAGGCTATGCGGACGGAATAAGGCAAACGTTGGCTTGGATGAAAGCGCTTGCATAGACTCCTTGGTTTGATGTGACGAGGGCGGCATCAGCATATGTATGGTCTACTGTCGTCGCTAGGTTAATTTTGTCACCTTGATCTCGATCGTTGACACGTTTCGTACTTGTCCTTCCTCGCCCAGCTGCTCGGTTCCGATGATGATGTCCTTTACGTGAAGCTTGCCTTCGAAGAATCGTCTTCTGCACACTTCAACGACGTCAACGGCTGCTGATATGGCTCGTCCTCTCGCTTTGATTGAAAGCTCATTGCTGCCACTGTTGATTTGCATCAGGATCGCTGTAACATACGCCATGATAGGCTTTTGTCCAATGAAAATGGTATTGGAGGGGGGTCGGCTCTGCCGGGTAGGCGGGGTTGGCTCAATTTTCTGTTGTTCTGTCATGTTCTGCTCACCACTTTCTATTTCTGTTACACATTGGATAGGACGAAGAATCCGAATCCGCTGCGCATGCCCACGCAAGGGGCTGCCCTCTACTTAAGTGTCCTTCGCTGGGTTCACATTTTCGTCCCCGAATCTTTAACCTTGTTGCGAGCGGGCTGCGAGTTCCTTGTCGAAAACGAGCCAGTGCATTATCTCTGTGTGTGTGGGTCCAATGGTGCGCGACGACGACGCCCATGAGCGCTTGAATGGCAGACTCCCCCCGAGGTTTGCGGAATCTAAGTCGAATGAGAGAATAAGCGGATTACTCTAATCCAAAACTCCACCAAACGCTACCACAATGATTAAGCCAGAATCAAGTAACTTTGCAGTGAAAGGGTTTAGGATGGTTCGCCTTTCAGTAGTCTGTTGCACGAGACGCGTCGAGCCCAGGTTCGATTGGATTAAGGAATCGCTGATCCAGCAAGAGTACGAGGATTTCGAGTATATTCTCGTTGATGGGCTTGCGGCCCAGAGGGGTAAGAATGTTCGAGAGTTCTTCAAGGATGTGCCATTCCGGTTCACGTACTTGCCTGACAAACCAAGCCGATGGTCAGGCATCAGAACAGCCATCGCTAACAGTCATAACACCGCATTCATCTTCGCCGAAGGAGAACAGCTGGTCTTCCATGATGATCGCTGTAGGTTGGATCAATATTTTCTGGAGAGGCATAACAAATGGGCTGAACAAGGGTTATGCGTGGCAGGGGCTTGGTGTTTGTACGAGAAACCCTGGGAGGTCGGTCGGTACGGGTTCGAGTACAGAAGGAAACTTGTGAAGGCAGCTCAACCAGTAATGCCGGAATGGCTGTATGGAGGTAACTGCTCAGTGCCCCTAAAAGCCGCCATCGAGGTCAACGGCAACGACGAACTCTATGACGGCGGATTCGGAGTCGAAGATTGTGATTTCGGTATCAGAATTGGACGGCTAAAGCATTCTGTTATCTACGATCCCGAATGCCTACTACACTACGTAGTCAGCCACGAGGAGTTGAAGAAAGACAAGGAACGTTGCTTTTCTCTCCAGAAGAAAATTGCTGATTTGATAGGAATCGACACATTGACACCCAACAAGGCACAGAAGGCAGTCTATTCTTGGGAGGAAGAGAAGGAGATGAGCCAGAAGCGACTCATGTTAAGAGACGGAAAAATACACAACGCGAACGAATGGCTGATCCAACTTCTGAATGAACAACCGAGTCGGTTCTGGCCCTTGGGTAATGCCTTCAGTCTAGCCGACCTCAGGGAACAATGGCAGAATTACCGAGGGCAATGCGACGGTTTCAAAAAGTTCTGGAAGATACTGGAAAACTGGCGTTCACCCCTGCTGTACGACTGGCGCGACGGACAAAAGATAGAGGATATGAAATGATCGCATCTTCCCTTAGAATGTTCAAAAAGCCCAGCGAATCTATTGTTCTGAAATAGTAAGTGATTAGGAGAACAAACGGGTTTCCGAATCCGATCAAGTTCAGATCAGAGCTGACTAGTGACCACGAAGGGATCCGAGTCTGGACAGCATTCACTTAAACGTGAAACTTATTTTCTTGGCGGCTTCCAATCGGGTACAGACACTTGGCAGACCTAATCGTGGCAGATCTAGACCAGGGAACCCCACAGGACGCACATTTGAAGACAAATAAAAAATGAAGAAATTCCGGTCAACATCGGTTCTAGGCTGTTTGCCTAATACCTTCGGTGCTTCTGGAAGCAGTCTCTACAGTAGACTGGTCTGCCCGTCGTCGGCACAAACGGTACTTGCGTATCTGCACCGCAGTCAGAGCATTTGACTTGTGTCATTTGCCTCGGGGCACCAGACCGTCGATTCTCGTAACCCATCTCGCTTTTCACCGTCCCTATTCTCTAGTTATACGAAAGATAATACTCGCCGCGATAATCGGCACGGGCCTAGCGGCCCTCCCGTCATCCACGCAGGTAAGATCTCCAGCATACTACCCGCGCAAGCGGCAAGACTACTATAAAAGGTGACCCAATACTTGTGGCTGTGCCCAAGCGGACGAGACGGTTCACATTGAAAGAGCTCTTCGGCTTCTATGCCGTATTTACAGTGTAGTTGCTTCTCGCTGGCCTCAAAATGAACGTTGAGAGCAAGCGGTCAATGAATTGCTCTGTGCCTCTAATAGACGAGGTCATAACCGAATTGCCAGGGTCTAGAGGTTAGAAAGAAAAAGAAAGCGAAGTAGTCACGACGTAGCATGAAAGCGCCATGACGCTACGAATGCTTTCAATGATGGCCACCGTTGCAGCATAGTTCTATCCAACTACAGGTTCTGAAGGCTTCTCTTCTGCTGGTGGCTCAGCGGCAAAAGCCTTTTCCAACTCCTTGATACGCCTCTCTCCAGCCTTGTTAGCGTCCGCGATCGAACCCCCCGAAACCTCTCGGTTTTCGCCTCGCTAGAATGTCTTATCTCTAGTTCAGCCCCCACTTTAGTCCATGCCTATCGAAAACCTCGTTGGCAACACGGAGCTTCTAAAACGGACCTTGGAACATTACAAATACCGACTGGACAACTTCACGAATGATGAAGAAATCAAGCCGCTCATAAGCGGCCCCGTCAGACGATACCTTACATTTGGCCAGTTGAAATCATTAATTTCCCAAGCCTTGAACGAATTGACTAAGGATAGAAACACTACAAACCTGAAGCTACCGCTGTACAGCGACCTTCTGATATCTGCGGCTCGTCAATACCTAAAAGACCTAGAACGAATCAAAGAAAAAGCCAGCCAAGAGCTGCCGGATACTAAACTGACAGAATTGGAATTGGACATAGAAGCCCTGAAGGCGGGTCTCCGTTAATCATCATTTGGCCACTCTTTCCCTCCGCTCAGAAAATCAACCGCAAGCATGAAGGGACCCGCCCTCCTCATGTTTTGACTCAGAAATGCTCAAGAAAGCATCATTGTAAGTGTATATCCAGCAGAAAAGGAAAGAGAGTTATGGGGAGGAAAAGGGAAAGAACGCGGGGAGCAAGAAGGTCGAGGACACACAATAGAACCCTAAGGACCTAGTATATCGGAATAGGAATGGGTGTGGCGAAGGTTGACGGAAATAGCGAATGAGACTCATATGAAGTATTGTTCGAACTGCGGTAAGACAATCGAGAAACCCATCTATTCAAAGGATAGGTCTTGTGCTCAGACCAATGCCGAGAATCCTCCGGTGGCAATTGAAAAAGAAGCTGCATAGTTCTCGATATCTTCCCACGATAAGAGCGAGCAGGGAAGCGTCTTCTCCTTCTAAGATCAGACCAGTTGCGGAGGAACCCCCGGAACTCTGGGTCATTCAGAAGGTACTTGTAGGGTGAGGTGACGGCGAAGTTGTCCACACCCAAATGGGACCCAGGATGAGCTGCGAGGCGTGGCTCTTCGCCATAAGATTGCTGTGGATGTGAACTAGCGCAGTGGTGGGCCTGGCCGGACTCACCCTTGCGCTGGGTCACATCCAACCTAGCGGTTGACATTTCAAACAACTTTTGTAACCAATAAAGGGTTGGCTTCCAAGCCTTAGATCCAATATTTGTGTTTGAAGCTGGAGTCATGCTCTTAGCCGAGGGCCTCAAGCTTTAGTGTGAAATTGGCCCCCCGCAATGCATCTACGGACTTGGCAAAGAGAGCTTTCTCATCTGCGTCAAGCGGCAGCTCGATTATCCTTTCCATCCCCGGAGAACCTAAGACTATGGGCACGCCGATGCAAACGTCTTTGAACCCATATTCCCCGTTAAGGTATGCGGAGCAGGGTTGAATCATCTTCCTGTCGTTGAGAATAGCCTCTACCATGATTCCCACGCAGTAAGTTGGAGCAAAGACCGTTGCGCCTTTCTGGGCGATTACCTGGATTGCAACCTTTCTTGTCGATTCAATTGTCTCCACTTGCTCTTGTTTGGTCAGTAGGTCGCTGACGCGGTTTCCGCTCGCCGTGGAGAAGCGTGGTAACGGTATCATGGTCTCCCCATGTTCCCCAATCACGAGCGCCTCGAGGGAAGCTCGCGATACTCGTAGTTTCTGCGCCAGCACAGATTTGAAGCGGGAAACGTCGAGCATTCCACCCATGCCAAAGACGCGTTCTCTCGGGAAATTAGTGATTTTCAGAGCTAGGTAGGTCATGACGTCCATGGGGTTAGTCACCATTAGAAGCTTAGTGTCCGGAGCGTACTCCGCGACCTTGCGCGAGACGTCGTTGATTATCGTTGAATTCTTCTGTAATAGGTCCATCCGAGTCATTCCCGGTTTTCTGGGCAGCCCTGCGCTCACCACGACAATTTCAGAGCCAGCAAGATCGTGGAAGTCGTTGCTACCTGAGACGTCGACGTCGATTCCTCCTTCGGAGATCATGTGTGTGATGTCTAAGGCCTCGCCCTGAGGCAAGCCTTCAATGATATCGATCAAGCGAATGTCGCAGATTCCTCTCATCGCGAGTTGGTGAGCGATAGCCGCGCCTATTCGCCCAGAGCCTAGCAAAGTGACCAGTCGTCTTGATTGAGGCAAGCTTATTCACTTCCAAGTTAGAGATGCCCGTAATCCAGGCGGCCTGAAACATCTTCCCAAGGATACGTCTCGAAAGAAGTCAATGTTTCCGTGCTAAGGATGTAACGCAATTTCCTTATTTGCAGAATTACCCTTTCAACCTCGCCTCCGGTTCCCTCTGCAACAACTATGAAGTCAAAGGGTCCACGCACAAGATCGATGCCAGCAACGTTCGGAATATGTCTCAGCTCGTTGTGGAGTTCCACTTCCTTTCCAGGCTCCACACGAATCAATATGTGCGCCTTTTGTTTGCGAGAAAGAGCTTCGTTCATTATTCAATCGCCTTGCGCGCATAAAATGCGAGGATGTCTAAGATATGTTTAATTTAGGTAAGGCAAAATTTGCCATTGAACTCATTCTGGGTCTTGCTGGGCGATGATCCAAGTTCCTGTCTTGAGTTAACCAGCGCGACCGCAGTCGGCTCTCAGGAACAATTTTCCTCTTGCTCGTGACACGCATTTTCTTCTTGGGCTTAATTCGAATCTTAGTCGGATATCACAGTAAGAACATTACATCCTATTCTAGTATTTACGGTCCGAGTAAGCAGAGTATAGAGCCTAAACTATTTTCCATGCCTCACGGAATTCTTAAACCGCGGCTGATGTCAATCGAAACATGGGGCGTTGAATTGAGCGATTCCCTTACCATTAGGGACAACCGAAATGGCAAGGAGTACGAGGTACCGATCCGTGATGGATCGATCAATGCCTTGGACTTGCGACAGATCAAGACCTCTGACACCGATTTCGGGCTCATGTCATATGACCCTGCGTTCCAAAACACTGCAGCATGCAAAAGTAAGATCACATATATCGACGGAGACGCAGGAATACTTCGCTATCAAGGGTTCCCAATTGATGAGCTAGCCGAGAAACGCACATACCTCGAAATTGCATATCTGCTACTCTTTGGCGAGCTTCCTTCGGAGGGCGAACTCAACTCGTGGACCCATAGCATAACTTACCACACGATGGTTCACGAGAATATCAAGAAGGTCATGGACGCCTTCAATTACGACGCGCATCCTATGGGAATGCTCGTAAGCACAATAGCGTCCCTTTCCACATTCTACCCTAGCGCCAAGAACATATTCGATGAGAAATCCAGACAACTTCAGATCTACAGGCTAATCGGCAAGATTCCAACACTCGCCGCCTTCGCCTACAGGCACTCTCGGGGGATGCCATACATTTATCCAAACAACGACTTATCGTACGCGGCGAATTTTCTCTCAATGATGTACACACCGTCGTCTACGACAAAATACGAACCGAGCGAAGTATTGTCTAGAGCTCTTGACACGGTGTTCATCTTACACGCCGACCACGAGCAGAATTGCAGTGCGAACGTTATGAGAAGTGTTGGTAGTTCTCATTCAGATCCATATTCGGCTGCAGCGGCCGCGGCGGCAGCTCTCTATGGTCCCCTGCATGGGGGAGCAAACGAGCAGGTCGTGAGAATGCTCGAGGAAATTGGTTCTAAAGAAAAGGTACCTGAAATCATAAGGCAGGTGAAGGACGGGAAGAGGCTCCTCATGGGATTTGGCCACAGGGTCTACAAGAACTACGATCCACGAGCCAAAATCATAAAGAAAATGGCTGATCAAGTCTTTGAGGTTACGGGAAGAGATCCGCTTCTTGACATTGCTCTTGAACTGGAAAGGGTCGCCCTGTCAGACGACTATTTCATTAAGAGGAAGCTCTATCCCAATGTGGACTTTTACTCCGGCATAATCTACCGGGCGATGGGCTTTCCGGTGGACATGTTCCCTGTGCTCTTCGCCATAGCAAGGATGTCCGGTTGGCTTGCTCAGTGGCAGGAGGGAGTACTCGATTCTGAGCAGAAGATCGCGCGCCCGCGACAAGTTTACTTGGGTCAGGGAGAACGCCACATCCAGAAATAGGGAAGAAGGATCAAAGCGACCTATTCTTGATGTAAATGATGGGCCTGGCCGGATTCGAACCGGCGACCCCACGATCTCTACAGATCGTTTATCAGTCGTGTGCCAAGCAACAATCAAGCGCTACGAGACAGTCCGCCGTCCTTAGTTTCACTCAGCTGTCTGACTTATCCCTCTACTGCGTCCAATTCTGCACCGGTAGCAACTTCCTAGTAGCTTAGATTATCTTTGAATTCGGGCAGGGTCATAGAACTGGAATTTCAGCCATCCACGAATCCCCTTGCCCGCGTAGACTTTGGAAGTCCATCTCATCAGAAGGCCTTCTTCTTTCAGGCACGACGATCTTTCACAAACTGGATGGATCTCTTCAATGAGCTATGCAAGGTGACGCGCACCCAGCTTACAGTTCGCAAACTGAAGAGGTGGCGTCTTGGGCAGGCTCTTCCGGTCTTGGACGTAGTTCAAGCTATCTGCAGCCTCACAGGACAAGACCTAGGTCAGCTTGCCGTTGAACCAGAGGTCCAAACGGGGTCAGGATGCTAGATCGCCTTGAAAGAGACGTGATGATGAAGCTCGTCTCTGCAGGCTTTCATATTACATATGAGCCTGTTGTAAGGATTGGTTTGAGGAGGTTCATTCCAGACTTCAGAGTCGGTGCCATATACATTGAATGTACGCGAAATAAGAAGGTTAACGATAAATCCGCAGAGTTGATAGAACGGTTTCGAGTCCTTCGCAAACACGTGGCATTTAGCAAAGGCATTGTTGTGACTTTGCCTTTTCTCGTTGACAAATACAGGCATTATCTACCGCCTGAAATTGAAGTTTCCGTACTGGATGATTTGCCCGCAAAGATCATGTGAATGGTGGGCCCGGCCGGATTCGAACCGGCGACCCCACGATTTCCGGGGTCAGCTTATCAGTCGTGTGCTCCTTGGCGTCGGCTAACGACTCAGCCAGGCTGAGCTACGGGCCCTGAGGGCGTGAGTGTGTGTTTTTTGCTTTAAGGATTTGTCAGGGAAGCCGTGACCGTTCAAGGGTGGTAACTTAGACCGATTTCTCCAAACCTAGAACCACGGACAGTTCGATTTGCCGTTCTGGTATATTCCAGTATTTCCTAAGGAACTCATCCTTGTTTGGTAGAAGCTTGAAATCATTTTTCTCGTAGAACCTTATCGCCCAAGTAGCAGCTTCCCAAGTTCCGACAAGTATTTGGCGCGTTTTCGCCATATGGATCACGTGCTTGAGGAGTTTCTTTCCAATACCACATCGTTGGTGTTTTTGGAGTACATACAGATGCCTCACCAAGGTTACCTCCTTGACTGGTTGGTAACCCACAAGTCCCACAAGAATTCCGTTCTCTTCGAACGCGAAGAAGGTCATGGTATCCATTTCTTTGCGAAGTTCGTTCATTGGCATGTAGGGTTCATGATAGCGGTCGGCTGGGATGACGCCCTTGTATGCCTTGGCGGATTCGTTGATGATGGTCAGAATTGTCGCTTCATCATTTTGATCGCAAATCTTGATGGAATCGCCGAGGTTCATTGCATCAGCTCCTCTGCCCAGCGTAATGCTGAATACAGGCAGAACTCTCATGGAATTGTTGAGCTACAGGCCCTCTCGTGTGCTCGGTGTCTGGGTTTTTGCTTTAAGGATTTGTTCAGGGCGATCGTGAATTCGCGATTGCAGGGTTGTCTGGTGCTCTGTATTTTCCATACATAGAAATCATGCTATACTATAATTAACATATACCATGAGCCTTTCGTGTTTGCTAGGCTCGGAAAAAATATGCAAGAGGTTAGATTCCACGGTAGAGCCGGTCAGGGGATACTTACCGCGAGCCGATTGTTCGCGCAGGCCGCGATAATTGACGGAAAGTACGCCCAGGCTTTTCCTGACTTTGGCCCAGAACGACTGGGTGCACCCGTGCAGGCATTTGCGAGGATTGATGATCAACCAATCGAGATTAGAAGTCAAGTTTACACACCCAACGCTGTCGCCGTCTTCGAAGAGAGTCTACTCACGAAAGTCCCGGTTACGCGAGGCATAGTCTCCAAGGGACAATTGGTCGTGAACGCGAAAGATGACCGATCGGCGGAGTTGAAAAAGATGGGTGATGAAGCTGGTGTTTCTGTCCATATTGTCGATGCAGATCGGATTGCCATGGAATTAATGGGCTCGCCAACCGTGAGCACAATTATGCTCGGTGCTCTCGCGAGCGTGTCTGGGTTTGTGAGTGTCGATTCATTGGAATCGACTGTGAAGGAGAGGTTTCACGGTAACATGGGCGAGGTCAATGCGAAGATGATCAGAATGGGATTCAAGGAGGTCCACCAAATTTGAGCACCGCGAAAAAACCAGGCTGGCGCGAGCTCACACGCGGAGCAGTCATAACGACGCCGGGTTCTGCGAGAGAGTTTCTGACAGGTGACTGGCGCACCAAGAAACCAATTCTCGACGAAGCCAAGTGCACCAACTGTCTGTTCTGTTGGATTTGGTGCCCCGAACCAGCGATCACTCGTGGTCCCAAAGCGATCTCCTTCGACTACCACTATTGCAAGGGCTGCGGAATTTGTGCAGTCGAATGTCCAGTTCATGCGATCAAAATGGTTGAGGAGTGATAGTCCTTGTTGAACACACAGAAAGCCCATTTAGTGCCGATGAGCGGTTCAGAAGCAGTTGCGAAAGCAGTCATACAATCAAACGTGGATTTTACATCAGCATATCCGATAACTCCACAAACGATTATCGTGGAGCGGCTCAGTGACCTCGTTGCAACCGGCCAGACAAAGACATCATTCATCAATGTGGAGTCAGAGCACTCTGCACTTTCAGCCTGCGTGGGGGCCAGTCTCGCAGGAGGACGAGTGTTCACCGCAACCTCGAGCCAAGGACTTGCGTTGATGCACGAAGTACTCTACTTGGCATCTGGCCTGCGCTGTCCGATTGTAATGGTTGTGGCTAATAGGGCTCTCTCGGCTCCGATCAATATTCACGGCGATCACTCCGACATGATGGGATCCCGAGATTCAGGTTGGATCCAACTCTACGTTGAGAATGCTCAGGAAGGTTACGACTGGTGCATTCAGGCTTACAAAATCGCTGAAGACGAGCGAGTCGCGCTGCCCTTCACGGTCAACATGGACGGCTACGTCATAACGCATTCAGTGGAACCCATAGCCCTGCTTGAAGACGACGCGGTCAACAAGTTTCTGCCACCCAGACAATCTCTCCTGAAAATCGATACCAAGAATCCGATCACCTTTGGGACACTCACATTGCCCGACTATTACTTCGAGTTCAAGAGACAACAAGAGGAAGGGATGCGAATGGTGCCAGAAGCCTTCGCGGAGGTCACTAAGAGCTTCGCCGAGGTGTCGGGCCGGCGGTATGAACGCATTGTTCCGTACGCTCTCGAAGACGCCAAAGTCGCAATTGTCTCCTTAGGCAGCGCATCCGGGACAGTCCGATGGGTCGCCAGGAACCTGAGAAAACAGGGTCTCCCTGTTGGAGCATTGAAAATTGCACTGTACAGACCGTTCCCCAACGAAGAGGTTGGAAGGATCCTCGAACATGTTGACGTCGTAATAGTGCTTGAACGCGCGTTGAGTGTGGGGTCGCATTGTGGGCCACTCGGGAGTGATGTCGTATGCTCACTTTACAACCGCTCGGAACAGCCCAAGGTGTTGGACATCGTTGCAGGTCTAGGAGGTCGTGACCTCTCGCCTGAGAGTATTGAGCAGATCTTCCGAACGGGGTTGGAGGCGAAGACTAGGCCTACTGGTCTTGAGATGGAATTTGCGGGGGTTCGCGACTAAATGGTCACCTTGAAAGGACTGCAAACGGAAGAGCTCTACGGCCCCGGACACAGGCTGTGCGCCGGTTGCGGCGGCTCGATCACAGCTCGAATGACACTGAAAGCAATGCACCGACCAACCATCGCAGTCAACGCTACAGGATGCCTTGAAGTTGCCACAACAATCTACCCTTACACCGCATGGCGCATACCGTGGGTGCACGGCCTCTTCGAGAACGCCGCAGCGATAGCGAGCGGCATCGAGACCTATCTGAAATCGAGGAATGGGACGAAGCTTGACGCTGACATCGTTGTTTTCGGAGGAGATGGCGGAACATTCGACATTGGCCTGCAATCCCTGTCAGGAGCCTTCGAAAGGAGACACGACTTCGTCTACGTCTGCTACGATAACGAGGCTTACATGAACTGTCTGCCAGGCGACACCTTTGTGATGACGGAGAACGGTGCGAAAAGGGTCGACGAAGTGCAACTGAGCGAGAAGCTGTACACGTTCGACAAGGCAACGAACGGTCTCCTCCTAAGGAAATGTTCCGGCGTCTTTGACAATGGCATCAGACCCGTTCATGAAATCGCGACTTTGCATCATCTCATTAGATCGACATCCAACCACCCATTCTTGGTCGTGAAGAGACACGGAAGAGGCAGAGAACGCGAGTTGCGCTGGAGGACGCTGTCTAACCTTAGGCTCGGCGACGAGATAGTAGTTCTGAAGAAGCTCGACGAGGATGGCGATCGCTCCTTCAAATTCAATTTCTCACCAGTCACTAAGAAGCACTACAAGGTTCACAAGCTCAACGAAATCAGATTACCAAAGTATTCCAGCCCCGCGCTGCTCGAATTCTTAGGTCTCTTTGTTGGAGACGGCTGGACCCGCTCTCATAGGGGTGAAGTAGGCTTTGCCATACCCGAAGGTTCAACCCGAAAGAGACTACTCGAACTCTACAAAAGACTGTTCGGGCCTAACGGTATAGGCCAAACCAGCGAATACTACGTGTACTTCAACTCCGTCAACTTGGCAAGGTTCATCGACTCGCTAGGCTTCGGGAAGGGAGCCAAAAACAAGACCATCCCACCTTGGATATTCACACTTCCAACAGAGGAGAAAGAGGCGCTCATCGAAGGCCTGCTGCAATCCGACGGTTACAAGTATGGCAATAGCTACAGGTACGTCTCAAGCAGTTCCGAACTTCTCAGAAAGCTAAGACTCCTACTTCAGACAATGAACTACCGAGTTGGAAAGATCACATGGCAAACCGCAAAGAAAGGGAAAGCCTTCCCACACAGGACTTTGCTGAAGGACACACAATACGGATCCATTTGCTTCAGCAGAAAGAGAAAATGGGACCTCGAGAAGTACAGGAACCAATATCGCTATCAAGACCCCCTGATCGAAAGCGACAACTTCGCCGTCGAGACTGTTCAACATCTACAATACGTCGACAGAATGAGAACCTACGACCTGAGAGTCGAGAAGGATCACAACTTCATCGCTGAAGGAGTGGTCGTTCACAACACTGGGATTCAGCGTTCGAGTGCAACTCCTGAAGGAGCATGGACCACCACAACTCCAGTAGGTCCAGCCTCGCCCGGGAAGATTGGACCCAAGAAGGATCTCATTGCCATCGGTCTAGCTCATCACCTTGAGTACGCCGCGACGGCGTCTGCAGCCTATTGGAGTGACTTCATTACGAAGATGGAGAAGGCCGCTGCTGTTGAAGGGCCCGCACTGGTTCATGTCATCTCTCCATGCCCTCTAGGTTGGCGTTTTCCGACTGACCAAACGATCAAAATGGCGCGACTTGCTGTTCAGACCAAGTACTTCCCACTCTACGAAGTTGAGAAAGGCAAGTACAAGCTCAGTGTCAACCCACATGCTACGCCTGTTGAAGATTTCCTGAAAATGCAAGGCCGATTTAATCACTTGTTCAAGCCAGAGGGTGCGAACGAGCTCAATGCGCTGAAGACTCAGATAGACCAGCGATGGGCAGCGCTCCAAGAACTCTGCCAAGGCAAGCATCCAACATGGTCGTGATTTCACTAACAAGAACTGTTTGGAGGTGAGATTGATTGGGGACGATCGGTAGATGCGCTGAATGCCGCGGCTGCTATGGCAATGAGTGCACCTCATGCTCAATATGCGGCGCAACCCCCTTCGATTATTGCGTCCACTGCCCGCCAAGCATGATGCACGGCGGCTAACTCATTTCCTAACTTGAGTAATGCACCATCCTTCTTGCGAAGGAATTCGACGAGGTCCGGGACTACTTGTTCTGTACGAGATTGAATAAACCGTTTAAATGCGCGCACGTTTTCTAGAGCCTCGGGGCCGGTAGTTCAGCCTGGTATGCCCAGAATTCTTGGAAGGGGCCAAAGAACGTCCGGTTCGCATCCAAACCAAGAAAAACCGGAAGGCCGCGGGTTCAAATCCCGCCCGGTCCACCAAAATTCCGGAAATCATTAATCCGGTTGGTCTGTGCGCACTGCAGTTTCATGACGCGGAAATTTCTTAGGTTGTTTTTCAGAATTCGCTCGCCATAATTGCACACTTAAGAGCAAGAGGCACATGGCGAAAGCCCTACGAAGGGTTGGACGCGTGCAGAAAATTAGGATCCCTGCAATACCATTGATCTTGTCAATCTCCATCTTGATCGCGTTAGCCCCGAAGACGCCTGAGATCATGGCGATCATAATTGCAGAACTTACCAAACTCATTCAATACCACGCCATTCGGTCGCACCTTGACGTTATTTTGGTTCTGCGAGACCAGCAACAGGTGGTTCTTGAGAACCTGTCCCAGCGACTGCTCACGTCTGGAGAATGGATGCCCGTTGAGATCAACTCTCGCTCGTTGACGCTGGGATCCAAGATAAGATACATGCTTGTTGCTTCAGTACTTGATGTCTCAATAATCGTCCCAACTTGGAACGAAGAGAAATACTTGCCCAGATGTTTGCGTTCACTCGTCAATCAGAGTAGCAATGTACCCTTCGAGGTCATTGTTGTCGACGGAGGAAGCACCGACAAAACCGTTGAGATCGCAAAGCAATATGCAGACAAAGTTCTGATTAAGCCCCGTCAACCTGTAGGCGCCGCTAGGAACACCGGTGCCGAACAGGCCTCAGGTGACATCGTTGCATTCATCGACGCGGACACAATAGCATCTGAGAAATGGCTAGATGGAATTAATCATGCATTCGAGACGGATCGGCAGGCGGTTGGTGTCACAGGTCCAACGCTGCCTTATGAAGGGACTCGTCTGGACGCACTTGTGTACGATGTGGCTACTGGCTGGTTTCAACGTCTCTCATTGACGCTTGGATTGCCGCATGTTGCTGGCTTCAACTGCGCTTACAGGAAAGACGCCTTTTGGGATGCAGGAGGTTTCGATGAGCATCGACAACTCTCAGAGGACATAATGCTCAGTTTGCGGATCAGGCATCAGGGCCTCATCCTGTTCAATCCTGAGATGGTGGCCTACACCTCGCTTCGCAGGATCAAGAAGTACGGATACACGTACCTAACGACTTACTACTTAATGAACTGGGCTACGATGCTTCTGTTGAACCGAACACTGGCCTACCCCAAAGTACGCTGAGCTCACTTCTCTCCAACATTGAGAACAACCGCAAGAAGCCTTAAAACTCGAACTTGATTTTTCTCCCCGTGATTCAGATGAGATTTCACTTCTGGCCATTACTGATTGGTGCCTTGGTCCTGATATGGGGAATCGTAACCATGGCAGGCGAACTCCTCAACATACACCTGCCCGTATCTTGGTGGGCAGTCGTGGCCGTAATCATCGGCGTCTGGATACTCTCACACGCTTTCCGGAAAACCTAGCTGATCCCGCTAGGCCTGCGTCCCACAGACCAAGTGGGAGCCTGCACCAGCCCCAATCGGAGGTCTCTAAGGCTTCGATATTAGTCACGCTGTTTGTTTTCCATCACCTCTATCTCAATGACTCTGTATGAGATGTGGACTTCTATAGCGAGGAAGAGGACGCCAATCAAGACGAGTAGCATCCCCGGTACGAATGTGAAATTAATCATGGTTTGAGTGAGTCCTATCGAAGCAGAGAAGTAAGCGAGCCCGATTGAGAAAGAGGTTAGAACGAAAAAGGTTGCCGCAAGGAGTAGGCAGAGCATTCCGTTTCTGACATAGAGAAGCCGTGAGAGGAGAAGATCCAACTGATTCTTTATGCTCTTCAGTCTCAGAGTTTCTATCTTGTCTAGCTTTGGGCGTCTCCTTAGAAGTTCCCGCTCCTCGTCGTCTAACAGTCTTATTCGGTTTACGAGGGAGCTGTGCCTAGCGTTGAATGTGAGAAGGAGCAAAGCCACACCTGTGATCATGACCGCTGGTGCTAGAATTGCCTGAATTGCCTGGATTGCTTCGATAATCGTTTCCAAACTTCTTCACCTGCCGCGGCTGAATCATTGGCGAGTGTATGAATCACGCCCTGTTTCCAGCTTGGATAATCATGCGCAACCGGTTAGCATCGCATTTCAATATGAGTGCATCGCGGGCTGGACTGCGTCTTGAAGCAAGCACAGATACAGCTTTCTATTGACGATCTTCCGTCGAAATGGTACAACATCATCCCAGATTTGCCAGGCGGACTTCCATCGCCAAAGGAACCTGGGGATGGAGAATCCAGACTCCAAGCACTGGGCAGAAGGATGATCGGTGAGTGTCTCAAGCAGGAGGTTTCTGATGCACGTTGGATCGACATTCCGGAGGGCGTCAGGGAGCTATACATCCAAGCGGGAAGGCCGCGACCGCTGTATAGAGCCTATCGACTTGAGCAAAGGCTAGGTTTGAAAAAAGTCCGGCTGTACTACAAGAGGGAGGATCTTAGCCCGACCGGTTCTCATAAGGTCAATACCGCGCTTGCACAAGCATACTACGCCGCAAAAGAAGGAAAGACAGTTCTCGTTACGGAAACAGGCGCGGGCCAATGGGGGACGGCACTGGCATACGCGGCAAGTCTGATGGGGCTCTCGACGGTTGTATTCTGGGTTAGAGCCGTTTACGATTGGAAACTGGAACGTAGAACCCTGATGGAGATGTACGGTGCGAAGGTGCACGCGTCTCCAAGCAACCAAACATCTTTCGGAAGGAAAATGCTGAGTGGAGATGCAAATCATCCAGGCTCATTGGGCATTGCTGTTTCCGAAGGTCTTGAGTATGTCGATGGTTCAGCTGACCGCGTTTATTGTCTCGGCTCTGTCCTCAATCATGTTCTAATCCATCAATCAATCATTGGTCTCGAAGCGATCAAGCAATTCGAGCAGGTAGATGATTCACCTGACCTTGTCGTTGGTTGCCTAGGTGGCGGGTCAAACTTCGGAGGAATAGCGCTGCCCTTTATTGGTGAGGTTTTGGCTGGTAAGCGGGAATGTGAGTTTCTCGCGGCTCAATCGGAGGCTGCTCCGAATCTAGTCAAAGGTGAATACCGCTATGACTTCGGTGACACAGCAGGGCATACGCCTCTCTTGATGATGTACACGCTTGGGCATGAGACAGTGATGCATCCAATCAAGTCGGATGGACTCAGATACCACGCGGCCGCTCCGATCATAAGCGCTCTCAGACACAGCGGACATGTGCGCGCTGTGGCCCTGCCACGAGATGAGGTCTCAGTTTTCACTGCGGCCAAAATGTTCCTAGAGAGCGAAGGATGGTTGATCGCAGGAGAATCAGCCCATGCAGTCAGAGCTGCTATAGATGAAGCGAAGGCTGCTGAGGCGAAGGGCGAAGAGAAATGCATACTCATTAACATAAGCGGACACGGATTCTTGGATATCGCTGCCTATCGGGACGTTCTGCGATTAGGCAGCTGAGTTCGTCAGAGTCTCAGTAGTCTTCTCGCATTCTCGCCCAAGACCATCTTTCTGACTTCACTGCTCACATTCAGCTGCTTGAAGTCTTCGAGCCAGCGTTGAGGAGAGAGCATAGGATAGTCTGTCCCGAAGAGGAACTTCTGCGGAATCAGTTTCGTCATGTACGCAACGAGTAGTGGTTGGAAATGCTTTGGAGACCAGCCCGATAGATCGATGTATACATTTTCTTTGTGCATTGCGATTGCTAGTTGCTCATCTTGCCATGGCCAGCCAGGGTGGGCCATGATAATCTTCAATTGAGGGAAGTCTGCCGCAACATCATCCAATAGCATCGGATCCGAGAATCTCAACTTGACACCTCCCCCGCCTGCAAGGCCCGCACCCCAGTACGTGGCGCCAGTGTGGAATGTAATCGGCACATCCAATTCAACGCACTTCGAATAAATCGCATAGTACTTTTCGTCATTCGGCTCAAACGCTTGGACCTGAGGGTGAAGCTTCAAACCATGAAGCTTCAAATCACGGACGGCGTGATCGAGTTCTTCCACCGCTGATCTCTTATGTGGATCGATTGACGCGAACCCCACAATCCGATCGGGATGTTGGTCAGCTACCTTCGAGACGAATTCATTGGTGACACGTGGTCGCTGGGTCGTCGTCTCAGCGTCCCACGCGAACAGAACCAGGCGGTCGACACCAGCCTCAGTGTACTCATCGAGCATTTGATCGAACGTCTTGAGTTGAATCGAGTGGCCAAACTTCCGCGCCGCAACTTGAACGTGCTCGCCGCCTGCGTCGATTAGGAACTCCTTCGTGGGTGGATGTACGTGTACGTCAACGAGCCCGGTCTCTTTTCCCAAGAGTATTCACTTGGCCAGCCGCTTACGAGAGCGTTGGATTTAGTTTCGGGGGATAAAAAGTAGACCAACCGTATGGAGCATGTTTCTCGCGGTGAAGAGCCAAGACGTTTTATGCGACAGGCTGGGGCTTCTAGGCGTGGAGGGGTTCCGTTGATTTCACTCTGGGATATGGGATACTGGGCGTTGATCACGTTCGCTACCCCTCTAATCATCGCAGTGCTGCCCTTCCTGAAAGTGCAAATTAGCGAACGGGTTTTGCACCTAATGCTTGGTTTCAGTGCTGGAATCTTGGGTGGCGTGACCTTCGCTGACATACTGCCTGAGGCCTTCGCCATTGCGAAAGAGCTGTCTCTGCTTCCGATCTTCGTGCCTTCAGGGATTGGAATAGGATTCTTCATCCTGCTGGCTGTCGAGAGATATCTGCTCGCGACACAGGAGATTCACGGAGGCCACTTCCACATACACGGCAAACCACTCGATCCGAGCCACGGTCTGATGGGAGTGAGCGCTTTAACATTCCACGGATTCATGGACGGATTCGTCATACCCATAGGATTCTCAGCGGGACCACAAGTTGGTATAGTTGTTACTTTGGCGGTTGCGATCCATCAAATTCCCGATTCCTTCGCCGCTCTCTCCTTGGCCCTAGGCAGCACTGATAGCAAGAAGCAGGCGTTCATGTACGTCATCGCCACCGCTGCTGACACACCCATCGGAATCCTAGTAGGACTGCTCTTCGTGGGACTCGGAAGCTTCATGATTCCACTTGGTCTAGGACTGTCGGCTGGGACCTTCATCTACGTATCCGCATCTGACTTGGTTCCCGAACTCCAACACGAAGCCAGGAGTTCCCTTGTCGTTCTCTCCATGGCGCTCGGCTTTATGCTCGTACTGGGATTATCGCTCTTGCTGCCGCAAGTTTAGAAAGCATCAACGACCGCGCGACTTGAAGAGCACTTTTATGTCTGATGAATCGTTCGCTCCTGAGCGTGAAAGATCGTGCACCAGAAAGTTTCAGCCACGATAGGGATAGTCGGAGGAGTAATCGACCTCGTTGTTGGATTTGTATCATTGCAGCAGTCAATGTCAGGATCGTCCATGGGTATGATGTTCTCAGGGGCCTCATGGGTAGGCTACTTCCTCTTGGCCCTCGGGATCGTTGTTCTTCTCTCAGGTCTATACATGTTTGCAGCTCAAATGGTGAAGAATCGTGCGACGTTCGGATGGTTGATGATAATCTATGGTATCATCATGCTACTCCTTGGCTTCGCAATGATCAATGGCATGGTCGCGATGATGCAGGGCTCGATACTCTCAGGCACCGCAATGATCTTCGTAGGCGTCGCGATGCTCTTCAGCGGATATAGCATGAGAAAAATGTGAAATCGAGATAAGCTGCTGTCCGCGTTCACTCAGTCGAAGGCGATCGCCACAGATTGATGAGCCAATTTCGAGATTCGAGGTTCGATTCCGGTCTTCAGTTTGGATATTGACTTGGACAAATCATCTCTTCTCCTCTGCAGCTCTTTTTGCCGGTCTCGGATCTTCTCAATCTCAGAGCGAGTCTGCGCTAGCTGCTCCTTCAACACATTCCTCTTATCGAGAAGTCCTTTCGACTTCAATTGTCGCAAGCTCTCCTGCGTGTTCGCTTGAAGTGCCAAGTACTCCGCCCGCAACTTCTCTAGGGCATTGTTTCCCACTCCCTCTATTACGTCCTCAGCTTTTCGACGCTTCCTATCCTCAAGTCCAAGTTCTCCATTCCTCAGTGCGTTCCCAAGGCCTGCAAGAAGTTGATTCATGGCGAAGAGTTGACCAGCCACAACCGTTTCAATGGGCCTCTCCACTAAGTCATGCAGCGTCTTAATGTCGAGGGCTTCGCCCTTCTTGGCTGCTCTCGCCCTTTCCAGCTTTAGGAGCGGTTTGGAAATAGGCTGAAGAAATTGCCGTATCTCATCCTCCTTGAGCTTTAGAGCGTCTTCGTACCTGTGTAACTCGAGAAATTCCGGAGTAGAGATGATCGAGTCATCTTCGGACGTCAGTCTCTTTTCGCGATTGAAAGTTTCTTCTAAGGATGCGCCCTCCTTCTGCTCTTCCGATTTCAGTTCCGCAAGTTCGGTGTGCTTCTGGACAAGAGTCTCCACATCCCGACGGAGCGACTCAAGCTTCAATCCGGGGGAATCGTCAAGCGCTTTTCCAAGTTCCCTTACACACTTCTCGAGCCTTGTCAGTGAGCTGTTCAAAATCGTCATCTCGAGTCTGAGCGTCTTCGGTATCTTCGGGACGTATTTGCGAACCGTAAGTATAATCCCATTCAGCACTTTCACAGTATCCTGATGGAAAGTCTCGGTAGAGTGGAAGTCGGAGGCCGGTTCCACTTTGGAAAGGCTCTGCGCATTCTCCTGAAGTGTCTGTGCGAGACGCATAGCATATTCCGATGTCTGCTTGTCCAAAGTTCCCCATGCGTTCTTTACGCCCGTAGCCAGTCTGCTGGCTGCATTTCCAAGCCCACTCGCCGCTTCCCTCACGGATCGGATTCTATCCGCGAAGCGTTTCTCGTGATCCTTCATCAAATCGCGACTTAGGTTGTCGCAAAAGCTACTGAGTTCTGCTACTTCTATCTCCTGAGAGTTCACATCCGCAACCTACTGCACACTGTTCACACTGTTTGCTCTGTTCCTTCAACATTTTGGGAATTCTCCTCCTTGAGGAGCTTTTCAACAGTCTCACTTACTACCAGACTCAGCTCCTCGCAGGCATGCTTTCGCAAGTCCAGGGCGTCGTCGACGCTCTTTCCCTTTACATCACTCATCCTTGCTCGGATGGTTTCAGTCTTTTCAACCAGTTGTTTCCGCTTGTTTTCGTAATCAATTCTGCGTTTCTCCAGGTCTTGTTTGAGTGCCTCTCTACGACCCCCCAAGTCGTTTTTTTTCGACTGCAGAGCGTTCGTTTTCTCCTCGAGTTTTGTATCTGATTTACGGAACAGTCTTTGAAGCAGGGTAGGCTTTTCATGGAGAATTCTCAATCTCAGTTTGTCAATTGTGACAATTTCACGGCGCATTTTCTCAAAGGATTGCTCATATCTCCTTCTAATCTGACTCGTCATCATCTTGTAGTGATGTTCGAGTCTTGAGAGTTCGTTTTCGCATGCGGATAGCTGCCGTTGCGCTTCTGAGGTCTCGCCGGAGATCTTAGTTTCTGCACTCATACGCTCGTCAAGTGCGGTTTGTAGGCTGACTAGTGTTTTCTCAATACTCTCGCTGTATTGTTCGTTGACGACTTGTGGTAGAAGGTTTTCAAACTCGCCGAGTACTACTCCAACATCCTTTGTCCAACGTTGGAAATGCTCAGAGAATGGTGGAAGCGCGAATCTCTGGTTGCCGAGGTGCTCGAGAGAGTTCAGCGTGCTGAAGCGAATCTCGGCAGGGTTGATCGGTGCGGCTTCTTCGAAGAAAACTGAAGATTCCTTCTGCTCGCGCTTGCTTTTCGCTGAAGATTTCCTAGCATTGGGACGGCCGAATCGTCTGCCGCGCATGCGTGGCTCAGAGCTCATGGGTTGTACGAGCCACTATGGCGCGTATATGAAGACTCACTGTGCAGTTCTTGTTGTTTTGTGGAACCAAAAGTAGCGCAAGGCCAATCCTGCTAGTAGTCCGCCTGCGTGGGCGAGGAATCCACCGCCAGCGAAGATGTTGAGCCCACCATAGAATACCATTCCAATGAGCCCCCTGAATCCACCCGCTGCTCCCAATAGTCCCCAGATCGCTCCAGACGCCCCTACACCAATCGCATCCCCCCCGAGAAAAAGGAACGCTATGTTTCCGACAACGCCGCTCAAGAAGTAAGTAACAAGCCATTTTCTCCTCGACACTTGCTCTTCCAACGAAGTTCCGAAAATCAGAAGAAAAACCACATTTCCGAGCAGGTGAATTGGATTGGCGTGCAGAAACATCGCAGTAATGAGCATCCAAACTGCACCATGCCAGATGGCCTCGTTGACTTGCGCCAAAGGATATGCAACATCATAGTTGAGAGACAGGATGTCACCTCCAGCGATACCCAGAGCTATGTATACGATTATGAGAACTGCAGCCATCCATACCGTGGGAGAATCTCTAATCCTCGAATTGTGCCGGTTCTGCATTCGAGAGCCCTGCAAATCTGATATTGTCAGCTCATTCATGGGGCCGATTTAATAAGCAAAGCACCATCACATGAAGCTCGTGTCCTCAAAATCGACGGAAGCATTCCTCGCAGGGGAAAGAATCGCTAGGCTCTCCGTCATCACACTCGTTGCAATTGGAATCGCACTGATTATCATCGGATATTGGACACAGAGTCTAGTGGTGACCGCTGACGGAATTGACTCCATTTCGGACTCGATGGTGTCCCTAATTGTCTGGGTGGGACTTCACTTTTCGCGGCGAAGACCGGACGCGCGCTTTCACTTTGGATACCACAAAGTCGAGAGTCTGGCAGCACTGCTTGTATCCGTTGGAATGATCGGAACAGCTAGCTTCATTCTCTATCGTGCGTACGAAGCATTCCTCAATCCGACGGAGATCGCGTACCCGGCTATCGCGATGGCCTCGCTGCTCGTGGCAGGAACAATCTCTCTCTACAGGGCATTTCAGATGAGGTCCATCGCCAACAAGTACCGCCTGCTCTCTCTGAGGACCGACGCAAGCAATTCGATTAAGGATGGCACTTCTTCGTTCGTGGCCTTCGCAAACGTTCTTGGGGCCTCGGTCTTCGGAATTCGCGAATTGGATGCGGTGGGGGGAATGATCATAGCAGTCTACATTTTCGGCGTTGCGTACGTAGCCATCAAGGAATCAACGCTGATTCTTCTGGACGCGTGCGAAAGCCCTGAGTTGACGTCAGAGCTGACATCAGCGTTAACGGCCGTTGATGGGGTGCAGGGGGTGTCCAGCATCAAGTTGCGTCCTTCGGGTCCCTATTTGAGAGGGATAATATCAGTGCTGGTTGACGAGTCTCTAACGATAGCTAGGGCAGAAGAAATGCGTAGGCGGCTCTTGGATATTGTTGCGACTATCATCGAGCCTATCGGTGAGGTTGAGATAGTTTTCAGACCGAAGCATCACGCGTGATCTTGAATCCTCGAACCATTGCCTCGCGATCTATATGCGGTCAATCGAGTTATACCAAATCAGTATGTTCTTGAATTGCTCTGGCAGTTGGTTCCCAGAATAACTCAGTGGGTAGATGGCTCCAAACGCGGCGAAATCACCTAAGCTAGGTGAGTCCGCGAGCAGGAACTTGTGAGTCTTCAGCATGTCATCAACGATCTGAAGATGAGCCTCCATGTCAGCCTTGAACGTCGGCTTTCTCATTTCCATGACTTCGAGGGGGCCGCGCGTGCGCTCTTGCATTTCTACGAAGACCCAGCGCTCTAGGTCGTCCTTGAATGTCTTGGGGAAATCTGCGACAACGTAGCGCCAGACGATCTCCTCAATTCGATAATGCGCCCAGTTCTCAATTGCCTTCGCCACAGCACGTGTCCCGTTCGGATAGATGCTCGGGTTGGGAACCATTTGCTCCAAGTAGTCTGGGATATCAGGGTAAGTAACAATCTTCCCATCGTTCACGATTGCTGGAACATAGTCCTGACCTGTTGCTTTGATCAGTTCCCGTTTGTCGTGATAGCCCACGTTTTTGATTTCGTGTTTGATGTTTTTGTAGTTGAGTATCTTTCGGGCTTTTACGCACCAGTGGCTGAATGGTTCCTGGTAGAGCGTTAACATTGGGACATCGAGTACTCCTCGAGAGTCAGGGGTTTAAGAAGCTAACCTTCGATCTTCTCGACCAGCAGCATCTTCCCCAGTGTAGTTAGTGTAACCTTTGTCTTACCTCTAGAGTGTCTGGTCGCTTCAGCTAAGCCAAGTTGGATGAGGCCCCTTGCATCCTCCGACCCGTGAATGTGGTAACTGAGCAACGGTTTACCGTAGTTCGTCAGTTTGCTGAGTTCGTCTAGGCTGTCGACTTCTCCTCCAGTTTTGTCCAAAGCTCGCAGTATGTTCAACTTGACCTCCGACACCATCTCAGTGTAGCTGAGTTTCATTGGAGGCAGCATCACGCATTCATCGCCTTTGCAGAAGAATGCCTTGAAGCCGAGAATGAACGAAGTTACGGCTGCGGCAATGCAAATCATCTTGTCACCGCTGCTCACGTTAAGAATGAAGTCATCGAAATTGGGCTTGTTCTTCTCGACGATCTGAGAGAACACCTGCATGATATCCTTGTAGCATTGTTCAGGTCTTATCGTGTCGTATACTTCAACCTCGGTCTTCAACGTGTCTGAGATGCTAATTGAGAGGCGGCGGGCCGCTTCCCTCTCCCGCTCGTAACAGATCAAAACCAGTTTGTTAGCAGGAGCGTTCCTTACACCCGATAGAACACCGCTGGAATCCTCTCCGATGGTAGCAATCTGCATCGTCTTCCTGAAGGTCCTGCCGCCTTCGCTTTCAGGCACTTTAGCCCGCTTGCCAACGAGTTCGACTGCAGGCGATGTTCTAACCATTGCTTTTCTCATCATGCCAAACTGAACTCAAAGTAAAGTCTACTGGTCAGTTCCTCGTCAGATTCAGGCCTGGATTATACACACTATAAAGTGTATTAAGTACATTTGAAATCGAGTAAAGAGTCCGCAAGGAGGTTCCGGTGCAGATTTTTCTAGACGAGAAGCGGAATACTCCTCGACCGCACTTGACCCTCAGAGTGGGCTGCAGTGGATGGTCCTACGCAGACTGGCTAGGGCCATTCTATCCAAAGGACGCGAAACCGCAAGACTACCTCAAACTCTACTCTAAGGTGTTCGACTGCGTAGAGATCGATTCCACTTTCTACCGTGCTCCTTCCGCCATGATGGTGCAACAGTGGCACAACTACACGCCCTCGGGTTTCATCTTCGCGCCGAAGCTTCCGAAGCGCGTGACCCACGATCAGCACTTAGAGAACGTCGAGTCGTACATGCAACACTTCACGACTACTACAGGGCAGCTGCGGGAAAAACTTGGCCCTTTCATCGTACAGTTGCCACCATCATTCAAGAATCCGAAACATATGAAGGCACTTGAGAGTTTCATCACGGATCTAAAGAGTGACTATAGATATGCGATTGAGTTTCGACACGAATCTTGGTTCAATCCCGAAGTCGAAGAACTTCTCGCAGCGCACAACCTATGCCAAGTCTGGTCAGTCAATCAATACCTGACGACACCACCGACCGTGACTGCGGACTTCGTTTACCTGCGCTTCGTCGGTGATCGGGCCATCAGCGAATTCAACAAGCTACAGAAGGATCAGACAGAGGTTATGAAAACGTGGAACAAGGCCTTGCGGGAAGTTGGAGACTCAGTCAAGGAACGTTTCGTCTTCTTCAACAATCACTTCGCAGGTTTCGGTCCCGGTTCTGTGAACGAGTTTAGGCGATTGATGGGCCTTGTCGAATTAGACTGGTCAGGCCTCGCGCAGGGCAATGCTCCGCAGAAGACGCTCTTCGACTTCTCCCAATCCAAATAGTCCGTTGTTGTTTTGGAATTGCCTCGCGTCATCTTTCACGTGGACCTCGACGCATTCTACGCGTCTGTCGAGCAGAGGGAGAATCCGGCTCTAAGGGGAACCTCACTGATCATCGGAGCTGATCCCAAGGAAGGAAATGGACGTGGGGTTGTTGTGACTTGCTCGTACGAGGCCAGAAGGCGAGGAGTCAGATCGGGACAGCCAATCTCGCGAGCCTACAAGCTCTGCCCGGACGGCGTTTACATTAGACCCAACCTTGCGCTGTACGGGCAAGTATCATACGACGTGATGGAGTTCCTGCGGAAATTCGCTGACAAATTCGAACAGGTGAGCATCGACGAGGCTTTCTTGGACGTTACTGAGAGTTCAGCTCGTTATGGGGGATCGATTGGGCTTGCGGAACGAATGAAGTCCGAGCTGAAAGAGTCCGAAGGCCTGACTTGCTCAATCGGAATAGCCCCGAATAAGTCCGCTGCCAAGATTGCGTCAGACCTCCAGAAACCCGACGGGCTAACTCACGTCGACTCTGACCGAGTGAAAGAATTCCTTGCCCCATTACCGGTTGGCAAGATCAGCGGGATCGGAAAGAAGACAGAACCTAAGCTGCGTGAACTAGGAATCACAACGATCGGCCACTTGGCTTCCTATTCGCCAAAGGAATTGTACAGGCTTTTCGGTAAGTCCGCGGTCTGGCTTTGGGCTATTGCGAATGCGGAAGAAAGGGTCGAAGTTCAAGAGAACCTCGAAATGAAATCGATCGGGGCAGAGTATACTTTCGAGCTTGACACAGACGACTGGGCAGCAGTTGAGAATCAATTGATGGCTCTCATTGAATCAGTCCACAAGCGCTTAGTGGACGAAGGCATGGCCTTCCGAACTGTCACGCTTAAGATCAGGTTCAAGGGGTTTGAAACATATACGCGGGCAAAGACGCATCGGTTTGCGACTTCCAGCAAAGATGTGATTGTGAGAGCAGTGGCATGGCTTTCACAGGAGTTCAAGAAACTTCCCAAGAAGGTTCGACTTGTGGGTGTTAGGCTTTCAGGCCTGGAAGCTCACGCTGGGGGCGTGGTCACCACTCAATCTTTGGATTCATTTGCACCCCATTCGTAGGGCAATGTCGATTAGGTGGGCGTGCGATCACCGACTTGGTTTTCAAGTAGAAGTAGGGTAGGCCAATGGTTCGCAGTGTCACTTTCCAGGGCGAGCATGGAGCGTACAGTGAGCAAGCTGTTTTGCTGCATTACGGAAAAGAGACAGCGACGAGGCCATGCAAGACATTACGTGATGTCTTCAGGTCAGTGCAGGATAGGAAAGCCGAGTTCGGCATCGTGCCTGCTGAGAACTCGATCGAAGGAAGTATCAACCAAACATATGACCTGCTCCTCGAGTTTCCTCTGAAAATATTTGGCGAGACCAAAGTGAAGATAGTGCATTGCCTGCTCGCACTTCCCGAAACTACTATGAGAGACCTCAGAGTGGTGTATTCACATCCTCAGGCGCTTGCCCAGTGCTCCAGGTACCTGGAGAAATTGAAGGTTAGAACTGAGCCTACGTACGATACCGCGGGTAGCGCGAAAATGGTAAAGGAGAGAGGCCTTCGAAATGCTGGTGCGATTGCGAGCGAACATTCAGCCGAGCTCTACGGTCTGGAGATTCTGCAGAAACAGATAGAAGACTTCTCTGACAATTTTACGCGCTTCTTCATCATAAGCTTAGACGATCCTCGCCCGACTGGGAAAGATAAGACAACTGTGGTATTCGGTACGAACCATGTCCCAGGTTCTTTGCACAAAGCCTTAGGAGAGCTTGCGCTTCGCCGGATTAATTTGACGAGGATCGAATCTAGGCCGACGAGGACCACGCCGTGGGAGTATCACTTCTTCGTGGATTTCGAGGGACATAGCTCAGATCCCCCATGCGCTGAAGCCCTTGAGGCACTGAGCAAATTCACGACGTTTGTGAGGATCCTAGGATCATATCCACGCTCCAACTAGGAGCGCCTACGCTCAAGAAAACGACCTAACCGAGTTGCCATCTTCAAAGCGATTCTCCCAGGAAGGGTAATCAGGTATCTGCCGCGGTCGCCCTCCTGAACGATCAACCCAGCCTCTTGCAGGATCTTCAGATGATTCGATATTGTGCTTGGAGAGATATCCTTCAAAACCGACTCCAGTTCACTTGCATATCTCCCCCCATAGAGTAGCTCGGTGAGTATACGTATCCGGTGCTCACTTGACATAGCACTCATAAGAGAAGCAGCACGTTGAGCTTCTGCAGCGCTCAGAGTTCTTGATTGGACTTTAGATATGTGACGGTCGAACCAAGCGCCTGTGGGATCGACGAAAACCGACTTCTCGAACTCAGATGTGACTCCCGACATCACGCTATTGACCACGTCATTCACATATTCTGAGATCTGCTGACCCAGATTTCGCTTCTCAAAAGCGCCAGACGGCCTACTGGTCTGATTTGGAATTGCTTCCGAAAGGCGCCTCACTTCCTCCCTTAACTTCGTCAGCTCATCCTTGAGACTGCTGACGTCGTCAGGCGTTTCCTTGTCTTTATCCATCGCTCTTCACTCCGAATTTGAATCGAGGAAAAACGAATTCAGTTCGATAATAATAAACGTTGCTCACAAATAGTGTGGAATGTAAAAGCGTTAGGGCGGTGCGTGCTCGTCCTACTGCTTCAAGGATATCTTGAAAGGCATCTCGAACTCTTCAAGGCTACTCGGGTTGAAATCACGGCCCTAGATCCATCAGACTTCAACGGTCGACAACTGAAGATGAGTGGCACCGTCGCCGTATTGTTCACGGCAGAATGGTGCCCGTTTTGCCAGGGGTTCCAACCTCTCTTCGATTCGGCCCTTGATCAGAACGGCTTGACGAAGGCCGTTGCCGATTTGAGCGATCTTGAGAACTCGCTATGGGAACTTTTTGATGTCGGGGTTGTTCCGACAATCGTGGTTTTCAAGGACGGTGAGCCGGTTCTGAGGAAGGACGGAGTTCTCGGTCGAGGGCTGCCAGCAGACGTGATGATTGAAGTTGTCCGGAAGATGGAAGAGGCCCGCGCTGTCAGAAGCTGATCAATCGGTCAGGTCTCGTTGTCGTAAACAGTCTCTCGCTCGAGAGGCTTTCCCTTTCTGAATCTCCATATCTCTACGCGGCCCTGGAAAGCTTCACCCCAGAGTTTCAGGATTTCTTTCTCCCCCTTGCTTGCGCGACCCTTTCCGCTTTTTACCTGAACCATCAAGATCTGGCCGCCCTTTCCGGCGAAAATGTCAACGGGTCCGTGTGAGGCCGCACTCCGACTGCAGAACCAGCCTTCTGCCCTGAGCTTCCGGAGAACTTGGTATTCTCGGCTCCTGCCTCTGGTGTAGGGTGTTGACACCATTTCTGGTTCAGGTCCTCCTAGCTTCGCATTCTCCATCATGTACGTGTGCTAATCGCAACGCGACAGAATGCTCATCATGGATGTGGAGATGTAAAACACTTAAGGCATTGGGCATCGAACCAAGATTTCGGGACGACCGACTTTGCCTTCGCCAACGCGCTTAACATTGGTACTGTTGATAGGCGTTGTTCTGGTCGCTCTCCAAGCGTCCCATGTCAGTGGGCAAACAACCTACACCGTAAATATTACGATTCAAGGATTACCACCTACCCTGAGTACGAACATATACGTCGATGGGGTTCTGAACGGAACCTTGAACGGAGGATCATCGCGTGACTTTAGTTTCTCAACAGCGTCATCGGTGACTCATGTTATCACTGTGGCTTTCTACGTACCGAACAGCGCTGGGATGAATGGGACGCGATATTATGAGAAAGACACATCTTGGGCTTTCGCTGCGAGCGGAAGCCATGTCTTCGCGTACACTGCCCAGTACTATCTGAATGTAGAAACAAGCTTCGGCACCGCGAAAGGAGAGGGATGGTACGATTCCGGCACCAGCGCCCAAGCCACACTCAACGATGGACAGGTCGAGGAGAGTCCTGGGGTCCAGCACGCCTTCACAAACTGGAGCGGGGATGCATCGGGAAACTCATTGACATCTGACCCAATTCTAATGAATCAACCGAAGAAGGCGATTGCGAACTGGAAAACACAATTCCAACTGACCGTGAAAGCTGATCCACCAAGCGTCCAAGATCTCAAGGGTTCAGGATGGTATGATGCCGGTAGCCAAGCATCATTCTCTGCACCCCCCGTTGTGCCCGCCGACAAGGATTCGCGTCTGAGATTTGATCATTGGAGCGGCGCTTTTGAGGGTCAATCGTCATCTGGGACTGTGTTAATGGATCGACCCAAGGTTGTTGAAGCTCATTACCTCGCCCAATATTTGCTAACCATCCACTACGACCCAGTCACAGTACCACACGACTTCAATGAGACAAGCTGGTATGACGCGAACACAAACGTGCCACTCGGACCCGCTCTCTCAACGGTCGACTTGAGTTCAGTAGAACGCCTTCGATTTGTGGGTTGGTTTGAAAATGGCAAGCAGCTTACAGGCGTTTCACTAAACATCCTCATGGATCAACCTCACGAGCTAACCTTGTCCTATGAGACTCAGTACTACGTCGACGTTCGCTCATCAAACGGCCAGGTCTCGGGGTCAGGGTGGTATGATCGAGGATCCACCGCAACAATCACCGCCTCAAACACAGCTGGATCTTGGCCGTTCACTTACAACTTGGCAAATTGGCGAGTCGATCCGCCTTCGGGAAAACTCAGCAAGAGCGACGGTTCCTGGACGGTTACAGTGGATCGACCTTACGTTATCGAAGCCGTCTGGAACTTCGACATACTCCCGCTCGCAGGCTTAATCGGAGGAAGCGCGCTTGCCTTAGTTGCCGTCGGAGTCGGGCTGGCAGTGGTTTACAAGCGCGGAATGTTCACCCGTGGAATGACAACCTTCCGCCCCTCGAAGGTAGCCGCCAGTCAGACAACAGCATGCAGCAAATGTGGAAATCGTGTCCCGAAGAACGCCACGTTCTGCCAAAAGTGCGGCGCGCCAATCGCGGGCGCGGAGCACACTCGACTGGAGGATAAAGTGTATGACTACATTGTCAAACATGATGGCGTTATCTCGCTGAGCAAGGCCTCACGAGATCTCGGAATGTCACCCGATCAAGTGAAACAAGCTGCAGAAGCGTTGAAGAAGAAAGGGCGCTTAGCTTAGTTATGCGCTAGAATGGCCAGCGGGGCTGTTCCTGCTGCTGTTGATAACCAGTTGGATACTGCGTCGGCGTATAACCGATCTTCGGGGCCAATCCCCAAAAGCACTCAGGGCAGAAGTTCAACACTCCATATTGCTTGTTGCACCCTACACAGATCGATCGGCCGCATCTTGAGCACACAAAGGTCGAGGGCAGCTCAGGGTGATAGTAGCAGCTTCCCGACCTTACCATCTGCCTAGGCGTGTAGATTGGTGGGACGGCCGGTGTCGGTGGAAAACTGGCCAGCGGCGACTTAATGTCTACTTTTACAGGAGGAGCTTGTGTGAGACCAGTTCCGCAACTGAAACAGAATCTAGCATCGTCAGCGTTCGCTTTGCCGCACACTTGGCATACGGACATTACTCGAACCCTACCATTCACTGCCATCATAGGTTTCTTAACAATTGCTCAATCTTGACAGGGCCCAGCCATGCTATTTCGCCATGAAACACGCCGGTTACGGGTGTCCGACCCTCTGCTCATGGCGGAAAAATGACATGCGCAATGCAAATTGGCTAGGAGACCACCTTGAGGATTGACTCCCGCAATTCTCCGTTTTTCGCTTCGCCAAGGACTCTCAGGTAGTCACCCTGCTTGAGGCCTCTCTGAATCTTCGAGAGTGGCTGCAGGGCTTTCTCTCCAAAGGAGGTTTCAGCGAAAACCCTGAGACTTGCATCGCTAACCTTCGCCGCGTCCCGGATTGCCCTTTCAGCCCCTTTTGGATCTCGGACCGATGAGATGGATATCTCAGCGCGAGGAACGATGTCTCTAGCAGTCCCTTCTTTTCCACACACGAAGCATTTCTCGCCTCTCTTCAGGTTCATGGGGGTGAATCGATTGTTCTTCATATCCATGAATAGGACCGAACGCAAGGGTTGGCCGCTGTACTCCGGCCATCTGCCGCGTTCTTTGTACTGCTTCAAGCCGAGGACAAGCTTGATGATTTCCTGAGATGCTATTGAGGAGACAAGAGAGATCGAGGTTGCGAAGGAGGGAACGGCATCCTGCTCCAAGGGAGCATCGCAAGGATTGCGTAAGCCGACAATCTGAGAGTATTGGTTGGGAGGAAAAATGCAGATCGGGCAAGCGTCGTCTGGTGGGATGTAGACGTGGACTCTCGCGTTGAGCCCGGTAATGCCTCCATCCACCATAGGTATCGAATACTTCCTACAAATCTGCGAGAGGTAGATTCGCGAAACAACATTGTCGAGGCCGCAGATGATCACATCTGAATCCAGGTAGAGCTTCAGGGGCATTCTCTCAAGGTCGCCGCGGTAAGCTATGGTCTCCACGTACGGAAATTTCCTGTGAATGTTCTTGGCCAGAACCTCAGCCTTGTTCTTTCTCAAGTCGGTGGGTTCGAAGAAAATCATTCGACTGATATTGGAAAATTCGACATTGTCGCGATCTACGATGTAGATCCTTCCAACGCCGAGCAAAGCAAGGTTCTTCGCAACTTCGTTCCCAATTGCGCCGGCACCTGCCAACAATACTGTTGCTGATCTGATTGTTTTCTGCCCATCCGCTCCCCAGAGCAAGAGATGGCGGGCCCAAAGATAATCAACGATTACTGGTCCTTCAGTGCCCTTCAGCTTGGCAAGCCGTGCATTTTCAGAGAGCGATTTGCCGCGAAAAAGGAGCTTCGTCAATTCAGGCTCTATTCCCAGTTTTTCGCAAACCAAACGCTTCAGATCTTTAACGGTCCTGCCGGGGTTGAGCTCCACCTCAATCTGCTTGTACGAGGGGAGAGAGGCTTTGAAGCGCATCAAAAGGACGCTCGGTGTTCTCTCCCCGGAATACTGAACCGAACTATGTCCCCAGGGCTAGAGGGCGCTAACGACAATCGAGGGATTGGAACAATGCTGAAACGAATCGTGTCATCTTCACTCTTCTGCGCCCTGGTCTTCGCCATCTTCGGAAAACCGTACGAGCGGCAGACATTTGCCGCCTTGAGAGCGCGGGGATGATCAAACACGCTCTGAGGATTCGGGTCCGTCAGCAGATAGTGGAGAGAATTTACCACTGAGATGAGTTTCAAGCGCGGGTCCCATTTCTCCCCCAAAATCGATACGCACACAGCATTCGCGATGTTAGGCACAATATTGGGATGCGAAATGTCCGTCAACCATGTTGCGACCGGTGGCTTGAGCGGATATTCCGATGGCAGGTCGAGACGGAATCTGTTCCAGTTTGCATACTCGGTGAACGGCCAGACTCCCTTCTCGGAGAGCTTCCTCACTTCGCCCTTCTCGCAGCGAATCAGGCCCTCGAACTGCGTGGGCGGGTCGTTCATCGCGGTTACTGTAGGGAACTGGTGGTTTAGCAGATTCTTCTCTTTGATCAGTACTGAGATATCCAAGTCTGTCTGCCTTACCCGCCTATGATATTGTAGGGCATGAGGGCAAGTTGAGCATTCTCAGGAATCCCCAGCCGTGCGACTGTAGTATTCTCATCGAGTATTGCGCCTCCGTACATCAGAGCAACTGTGGTCGGGTCAACCCCGAAGGACTGGCAGACCTGCTGCTTAATCTCGGCGACTGTGTGATCCGGGATCACATCGATTTCCGCGAGACCTGTCTGAGGGCCAATAGGCGCTTGAACGAATAACTTCATGTGCGACGCTTCACCTCCGCTCATGCTTAATCTGGCTGTTCCATAGAGGAGCTTAAACTATCTTACTGTAAGCTGAATGGTCAGGCGATGAATCAAGCCGCCACCGACTGCGATAACCGTCAACGCGTAGTTCCCGGACTTAACCGATGGGGTCGTTATGATGCGAAGGGTCAAAGTTGTCGTCCCAGCCCCACCAACAATCGCAGTGGTCCCGCTGGTTACGAGCTCATAACTGGCACCCTGGGGCAGGCCTTGCACTATCACTTGAACAGGATCTGTGAAACCTTGTGAAATCGTGAGGGTTAGAGTGTATGTTGCGGTTCCGCCAATGGATATGATCCTTGAACTTGGGGAGATCTGCAGATCGAAGTCTGCTATGACGATTTGTGCCGTTGTCTCTCGTACCACTGGTGGGCCCTGCGAGGGCGTGTAGGCGGCAGTTACGAGTAGGGAAAACATGCCGTTTGCAGCCTCAGGGCCTGCAGCAACAGTCATAGTCGCCTTTGCAGTTCCGGAAGGCACAGGGTTCGGCGTGAAAACCACACTTACTCCTTGAGGTGTACCCGTCGCTGAGAGCGAAACGGCATTATTGAAACCATTCATGTAAACCAAGCTCAGTGTTGTGGACGCTGAGCCGTTGCGATAAACTGCCATAACGAGGCCGCTTGCGGGTAGGGCGAAGTCTGCGACCGGAATTGTGTATTTGGCGGTTTGAACCTGACTGCCAAGCGTGTCCACCGCTTTAAGGTAGTACACGATATTTCCAGCCACTCTGCCGCCCGGAATCGAGTACGAGTACTCCCCAGGCACCGATGAACTCATAGCGGTCTCAGTGAATGAGGTGGTGCCCTGAACAAAGTAGAATAGGCTCACACTTAGGATCGTTCCGTTCACGATGGCTTTGATCTCGATTGGGGCGCCGATCGTCCCGCCCAGAACTGGGTCATGCCTGATAGCTAACCCCGGGACTGCAGGTAAGCCTCGAAAGAGAAGAAGACCGAAGAGCGATACTGACAATGCTAAGGCAACTAAGACTATGGCTAGGATCGTGGGTCGCGAAGGCAGTTTCGGTCTTGGGGGGAGTGCTCGTATTTCTACTGTCGGGGTGGGAAGAGCTCGAGCTTTTTCCTTTCTCTCTAGCGGGACTGCTTCTGCAGGGTCCTCGAAGACCATGACGTTCTTGCCAGGTATGCGGAGTTGTCTACCTGTTCGCGTGTCAACTCTGAAGTAGCCGGTTTCCCCATTGTTCGAATCTACAACCAGCGCAGTAACAAGAGAGGAAAACTGTTGCAGATTCTTCTGCGTTTGAATATCCGTGTCTGAAAGAAATAGGCCGCCTTCTGTATGTGAATGGTACCAACCCACGATGCTTCCTTTCACCCGTCCATTCACTACGTCGTCTGCTATTCTAGCGAGCGTGTTCGAGGTTAGGGTTGCACGATGCTTTTCTGTTTCGAATTCCCCCGTTATGGTATCTTCGATGATTATTGTATCGGTATCCAGTCTGCCTAACAGCAGACCAATAATTTCGTTTTGGGCGTTACGTGAAGCCTGCACAATCTGATCGTGAACAGGCTTCCATATGCTGACGTAGGACAAAGGTCACACCAAAACGGTAGGAAACTAAAAAAATCGGGGGACCTTTTTCGGGCTGCTACCTTCCCAGCATGCCAAGGATTCCGCCCAGCACGCCGAGAACGAAACCGGCCACAAACCCTCCGCCAATTATCAGACTCAGCACGGCCAGCGGGAATACGACAATGCTTCCAATCGTTCCGTATCCCAGAAGCATTAGAATCGATCCGACGACCAATATGAGTCCGATGATCGCTCCGATCGCGAAGACGAGGCCATGTCCTGCTGAGGGGTCGATGACTGGAATCCAGAAGAAGACTCCGATCCAGAGGTTGTAGAACGAGTTGGAGAGCAAAGCTGCAGCATTAAGGATTATCAGAATCCCAGCGATCATGGCGAGTAAGAATCCCCAGAGAGCTCTGGGAGCTTGTGGCTGACCGTACATTGGTGGGAACGGCGCGACAAACCCAGCTGGCATCGGTGGGGCCATAGGTGGACCCATTGGTGGTCCATAAGCGGGTTGTTGCGGTCCATATGCTGGTCCTGGTTGCTGCGGAGCTGGCATCATTGGTACCACTCCTGCGTAACATTGAGGACAGAGCACTAGGTCCATGTAGGCTTTGGAGTCATCGCGACAGATGGATCTTCCACATCTATTGCAAACATAGATGGCTGGAAGGTTCGGGTGGTAGAAGCATTGGCCTGGCGCGGGAACTCGTATCGGCCCGCCGGGGCTGACTGGTGTCACAACGCGAACAGAGGGAACTGGTTTGAGCGCGGGGGCCGCGGCGCCTGCTAGTGATGCACCACAACTGGAACAGAAGGCTGCGTCATCACGGTTTGTATAGCCGCATGATGGGCATTTCTTGACCATTTTCCTAAATATCCTCCTTTAACTGATTAAGCTCGAACTGACGGTGCCATTGTCAGCGCACTTAAGCGTTTGGTCAAGCGTTGTCACATTAGTGATTGGTAAAAGTCAAGTTATACCATTTCTTAACGCAAAACTAGTATGTTAAGACCGAACTCCTCCCCCATGGAGTTTGCAGGGGAACGTTTGACACCTCGATGGCAATTTCTAGCTCTCAAGATGGACTACGCGTATTTCGCGCCATCGCCTCGCCCATCCCGGCAAACTCGTCCGGGAAACGGTCTCTACCTGTCATATGCGATTTTTACCAATTAGTGATGGAGCGTCAAAATCCAAAGCCTTACCCGCGCATTCAGTTAGCGAGACATGCTGACTCACCAGCCCTGCTGGAAATGTTGCGTCGGCGTGAGAAGAAATGTGAAACCAACCACGCGAAGATAACGTGACAAGAGGTATCAGATAAGATCGCAGTTTTCCTAGAGGTTACATCGATTCATGATTCCAGTCGCGGCCTCAACAGTAGCAGATTATTGAAGTGAACTTATGTCATCAAGGGGCGAAAACCTTGATCTGTCTAACGTTCGTTTCCAATGTCGAAAATCGGCACCGCAACGAGCGGATCCTCAGCGATTATGTCTTAGGATTTTGCACTTCCAAGGAAACGAAACCATTAGGCTAAGGTTAATTAGCGAAATCTCCACCGCTGCTTTCGTACGCCCCGGTGGCTCAGCCTGGTAGAACAGTCAAGATGCCACAAGCGCCGCCTTGGTAACAGAGTCCCAAACAGGCGAAGGTCGCGGGTTCAAACCCCGCCCGGGGCTCCAGAATCGACTTGTCAACTTGCACTTATTCCAAATCGCTCGAACATAAAGCGCGTCCCGCTGGAACTAGGCTTGCAGGGTCGGGTTGAGGAGAACATTCTTGTACCAGTTGCTGTCGGAATCTGCGACTGGTAGCAGATACAGTTTTCCTTGCTCATGCACAAACCACATGGGTCGAGACGAGGTTCGCCCGGATTTCCTACCCGTGACTGTCAGGTCAATTTCCTCAATTGTTGACAAAGCCTCAAGGAATTCGGAAGCGGCCATGAATCAATTGCCTCTTGCCCTTCTTTTATAGAATCAGAGACTAATAGCTTGAGGTTGGTACCATGAAGGCCATAATCAACGACGCGGAGCTTCACTACGAGGACTTCGGCAGACAAACCGCCACGCCCGTAGTTCTCATCCATGGGTTCCCTTTCAGTCATGCGATGTGGCAGCCGCAAATTGAACTTCTAAAGAGCAAATATCGTGTAATCGCATATGACGTTCGCGGCCACGGCAATAGCGAGGTTGGTGACGGACAGTACCTCATCGAGTTCTTTGTCGACGACCTCATCGGTTTACTAGATCATCTGAAAATTGAGAAGACGATTCTGTGCGGATTGTCGATGGGAGGCTACACCGCACTCCGCGCGGTCGAGCGTAACCCGGAAAGATTCCATGCTCTCATATTGTGCGACACTTCCTCCGAGGCCGATACGAACGAAGGAAAGCTGAGACGCTCTTCGACAATAAAGGTAGTCAAACGGGATGGGGTCAAGGCATTCGCAGAGACTTTCTTGAAAGCCGTTTTCACGCCGGAAAGTTTGGAGAACCGAGTCGATATAGTCCAGTTCATTAGGGATATTATTGGATCCGCTTCCCCAATCGGAATCTGTGGAACTCTCCTCGCACTCGCAGGCCGAACCGAAACAACCTCCTCACTTCCGACCATGAAACTCCCGACGCTTATCCTCGTTGGTGAGCTCGACAAACTCACCCCACCATCCATTTCCCAGATGATGCATAGCAAGCTCCCCAACTCAGAGCTACACATACTTCCAAGAGCAGCTCACCTGAGCAATCTGGAAAATCCTGAGGAATTCAACACCCACCTCCTCAACTTTCTAAACAAGCTCGAGGAGAGAGACACTTGAAAACACATAACCAAATCTCCCACATATCGCTCGAGTCCAGGAAACGTATCCACTTCTTTACCTCGCCAACTCCAGTTGAGAAACCCGCAGGTCTCCAAAAGCTAGTGCCTTCTATCGACTTACTGATCAAAAGGGATGACGTCATGGAGTTGGCGATGGGCGGCAACAAGGTCAGAAAGCTGGAATTCATAATGGCCGACGCCCAATCAAGCGGCTGCGACGCGATCATTACCACAGGAGATCTTCATTCTAATCACACCAGACTCACTGCAGCGGCAGCTCGGAAGCTTGGAATGAATGTGATTCTCGCGATGAAAGGAAAGAAACCCGAACCCGTTGGGGGCAACTTGCTCCTGGACTTTCTGTTTGGTGCCGATGTCAGGTTCTTTGATGTTGACCGGAAGGAATTGCCTTCAATCATGGAGGAGATTCGTAGGGAGCGCGAGAAGCAGGGGGAGCGATGTTACGTGATCCCACGGGGCGGAGCGAGTGCCTACGGAGTCTTGGGCTACGCAAACGCGGCATTCGAACTCAGGAACCAACTCGGAGATGCCGCTGAGAAGATTGAATTCATTGTCTTCGCCACGAGTACTGGTGCCACGCAGGCGGGGCTAATCCTGGGAACCAAACTTGCGGGTCTGAGGGCGAAGGTGGTCGGAATAAGTGTCGGCAGAACCGGTGATGAAATCGCCAAGGACGTGACTCGCCTTGTCGGTGAAGCGGCAGATCTTCTCGGGGTCTCGCCGAAGATATCCTCTGATGACGTAATAGTGAACGAATCTTACACTTGCGGCGGTTATGGTGTTGTGACGAAAGAAGTGACGGACCTAATGAAGTCAGTTGCGCAGAAAGAGGGGTTGCTCGTGGATCCTGTGTATACGGGTAAAGGGATGCTTGGTCTTCTAGGATTGGAGAAGGAGGGCTATTTCCCGACCGGCAGTCGTGTGCTCTTCATTCACACTGGCGGTTTGCCAATAATCTTCAGTCACTGGCGGGTCGAGCAGTAAGCTGGGCTGGATCCATAATGCCTCGGCGCCGAAGTGTTCGTCAGAAGAACGGTTCTCTTGAAAACACGTAAATGAATGGTCATGACAGAAGGCCATCTCTCGGCATCAGCATCTAGGAAGCGTGATTTTGGAAAAATCGTTCGCGGAATCCATCCAACTGGCAAGCAAGCTGCGAAAGCTGAATGATGATCAGTTGAAGATACTGGAACGGGTCGATGAAGCCTGTCAGGAGCTCTATCTTCCCGAATTTGAGCACTACATAGCCCACAAGTACAATGAGCAAACTCCCGAGATCCTCAAGAAACATGGACTGATGGGACTCACGGTCTCACCTGAGCACGGGGGAGCTGGAGCTGATTCACTGACTTGGGCGTTGGCATTGGAACGCTTCGGTCAACTTGGTCTTGGCGTCGTTACATTTGTTGACGTTCATTGCTTGTTGGCCTCGCTGGCCGTGGAGCAGTGGGGCTCGGAATTCCAGAAGAAAAAGTACCTTGCCTCCGCAGCAAAAGGAGAGAGGATATTGGCCTATGGATTAACAGAACCAGAGGCCGGCAGCGAACCCACATCACTCAAAACCAGTTACGAAGAGCGAGATGGAGGCTACGTGCTAACCGGCACGAAATACCTGATCTCGAATGGGTCCGTCGCCGACTCCGTGATTATCTTCGCCTACCCAAAAGGTAAGAGAGAAGGAATGTCAGCGTTCATCGTCGACACGAAGTCCGAGGGATTCTCTGTAGCGATGCATCTTGAGGAGAAGATTGGCCTTTTCACATCAGACACAGCCATGCTGGAAATGTCAGAGTGTAATGTCCCGAAAGAGAACCTTCTAGGCCAGCCGGGGAAAGGCCTTCACGTGGCCTATTCGGCTCTGTTGAACGGGCGGATCGGAATAGGTTCTGGATGCGTCGGCCTCATCGAAGACTGTCTCAATTCCGTAACCGAACGAGCGAAGTCCCGGGTGCAACATGGAAAGCCGATTGGAAAGCATCAATTAATCCAGCGACACATCGCACAGGTCGCGATGAACTTGGAAATGGCCAGATGGCCAAACTACGTTGCAGCGGTTGAGAAAACTAGGCTTGATGCCGAACCTAAGAACCTTGAACTTCGAAACAAGGTCGACCTCCAATCGGCGATCGCGAAGCGAGTTGCGTCACAATTAGCCTATGAAAGCGCCGATTTGGCTGTTCAGGTATTCGGCGGTTTTGGATACTCGCTCCTATCACCCGTCGCCAAGCATTTCTGCGATGCGAGGGTTGCGAGGATCTATGAAGGTACCGATGAGATCATGGAGCTGAAAATCGCCTCCCTGGTTCTGGGGAAGGGCTTCGAGGCATACAGCTAGAACACGTTTTCGCTGATCATGGCACAAAGTTGGTTAGACCGGTTCCGTGAATCCTCATGAGAAGACTTACTTATCATTCAGCCTTCTGCCTAACCGGAAGACCAACGATGGTGACTGTTACGGTTTCGTCAAAGTTTCAGGTAGTAATACCCGAGGATGTTCGTTCTAAGTTGAAGCTTCAACCAGGACAGAAGGTCGTTGTCATCGAGAAAGACGGAATCGTACACTTGATCCCTCTGCGGCCGGTCAAGGAAACGAGGGGTTTCGCTAAAGGCGCGATAACGGAGAGCATTCGAGAAGAACCGGACAGAGTTTGAGGGTTGCAGATTCATACGGATCGATGAGTGTTTCACTCCCGGCCTCGCGAATGAAAAACGGTCTCGGTCGGCACGTAAACGCCGTTGGGCTCAGGTAGCCGATCCAAGAGTACACTGATCACTCAGTTTGCTTGAACCGTGTCTCAGGTCTGGGAGCCAGTTCAATTTCATACTTTTGCCTTCAACCTCTCCTGAAGATTTCCCAGAACCTGCTCAACCATCTTGCTCGATGTTGAATCTAGGAGTTTGGTGCCCAGTCCCGCCATGATTCCGCCGACGGTGACATCAGCGATCCAGCCGACTTTGGTTCCAGAGCCCAATTCATCCAAGGTGAAGGCAGTTTGAATCTCGATGTTGCTTCCCACGCCTCGTCCGGCTCCGATGAGCCTAGCTGCACTGGGTGGGGTCTTCTCTGCAATTCGGAAGTCAAAATCCATGGTCCCCTTCACAACTGATATGCCAACTTTGACTTTCGCTTTGAAGCTGTCTTGTGATGTCACTTCGAGTGATTGTAGTTCCGGAAAGCACGGTGCTATATCATTGGGGTTCATCAGGAATCCCCAGACGACATCTCGCGACGCAGGAGTCACGAAGGAGCCCTCAAGATGCATTAACTGTCACTTCAGTCGGGAATTGTCCGCCGTCCAGGTCACGCATTGTATGGTTAAAAGCTTCCTAGATCAGAAATGACAATGATCTGTCTGGGAGTTTTCGATAACGTTAACCGCGAATTGTACAAGGGAAACCTAGCCTGTTTCTTCTCAGTTGCTTAGGCTAAAGGAAATTGCATGACTTTCTACGGCAAGTAGAGCATGACGAGTGTTAAGAATGGAAATCTGACGAATGGAGTGAGGAAGGCGCGAAGCTATTTAATACACTGACTTGCAGATAGAAGCTCGCAATTCAGGGGCCGCCCTTGGTTAGCCTGGTCGCTCTCATTTCATTTTGGAGAAAGAAGGAGACTCCATCAGCCCCTGAGAGCCAGAGAATAATCCCACTTCCCACTCTCCCCAGCGTGAACTTGGAAAGCCCTCGTTCAACTTCTGCTGAGGCAGTGAACCGCGCGAGGGATACCTTGAAGGTTCTGAAGCTGGAGAGGCAGATCCTCGGAACCGCCCTCACGACGATTTATGAATCCCATACGAAAGGTCTCATTACTCAAGCGGAAAGAGACCATCTACTTGAGAAGTACAAGGTGGACCTAAGTAGTCTCGAAAAGTCAATTCAGGATAATCAACGGATAGTCGACCTGTATGACTTAGAGTCCGAGCGAGAGGAGCTGATTAGGAATTTCAAGGATCGGCTGGGTGAGATTGAGGCGCAGGTTAAGACTTTGAAAACCGGCGGGTCGCTGAATCGATCTCAGGAACCGAAACCCAGTCAAGAGAAAGAAAAGAAGAACACGCCTCCGAGGGAAGAGAGCAAGAAAACTCAGACCAGTCAGGATACGACCGACAAGGAGAAGAAAGCTTCCGACGCGGAACAGCAAGAGGTCACCGATGCCGAGAGGCGGATTGAGAAGATTCGCGAAGAGATCCTTCAAGCCATGGATCGGCTTGAGCAGATCGAAGCGGAAGGATGATTTTGTCTTGGATTGAGGACGCAAAACGAAAGGCTGTCCTCAAAGCACTCCAGCCCATCAAGAACGGATGGATTATTGGAATCGGCAGCGGATCCACAACCGCCTACGCAATCTCGGAACTGGGACGCATGACCAAAAGCGGAAAGCTAGAGGTCTCGATAGTTCCAACCTCACACCAAGTTGAGAATCTCGCCATAGCCCACGGCCTCAGGATTCTGAGCATGAATGAGGCTTTCACCGTTGAGTATGCGATTGATGGCGCTGATCAGGTCGAGCAGACTTCGCTGAACGTGATAAAGGGAGGTGGCGCGGCGATGCTTCGAGAGAAGGTCGTTGACTCGGCTGCTCGAAAATTGGCAATAGTTGCAGACGAGACGAAACTATCCAAGCACCTAGGTGGAAAACAGTCTGTGCCCCTAGAGGTTTTGCCATTTGCATACAAGTCTGTCCAAACACAGATCACACGGATGGGGGGCAGAGCTAAACTGCGGGAGAGCGCAGGAAAGGCTGGGCCTGTGATAACTGACAATGGAAACTTCGTGCTTGACTCGGATTTCGGCAGGATTGAGAAACCAATCGCGTTGGAACGTCGTTTGAAGGCGATTCCCGGAGTTCTCGAAACAGGACTATTCATCAACATGGCTGATGTGGTCTACGTTGGGTTAAGTACTGGAGAAGTCAAGGTGCTTGAGTCAAATTGATTAACAATTGGGGTCTGCAAACGAGAGTGTTATGGTGAGATTGCGGGAGCCCTTTCTGCCTTTGTCCTTCCGTTGGTGGCGGGTGTAGGTCTGTACTTCCTGCTGCTCGTGATCTTTCCGAGCATCAATCAGCTAGCTGCACTCGTGATCGGCATAGTCGCCGCATGGACAATCAGGGCTCTCCTGAAAAGAATTCAGATGTAAGCGATTACAAAGTTTCCAGATTCCTAGCAGGAATTACGCGCGATGCTTTTCGGCGATTGAGGAGCACGATAGCGCAGAGCAAGATGCTCACTCCAAGAATCAACCCACCGTTCAACTTGCTTCAATCATAATCCCTGGGGAACAGCATTTGGTGCCGGGGACGGGGTTCGAACCCGCGGCTTCTGGGCCCAATGTACTCTCCAGATTATGAGTTTCGTCCCTAAGCCTGGCTGGCGCTCTACCAGCTGAGCCACCCCGGCTCCAGCACCAAAACCCGGGCTGCACGTAAAAAATCTCCCTATCCATCGCGGCTTTCGATTGGAAAGTGTTTAATGAACTGTGAACCATGCATCGTTGAACGGGCCGGGTTCGGCGCCCATGGAATTCGACTACCTAACCCTCGACGATTTCGAACTCCGCGACAAGCGCGTACTGGTACGGTTGGATATTAACGCGCCAATAGACCCGACCACAAATCAAATCCTTGACGACACGAGAATCGTTGCCGCCAAACCAACGTTAGATGCTCTGACGCGCTCAAAGGTTGTTGTGCTCTCGCACCAGAGCCGCCCCGGAAAAGACGACTTCACATCACTACAGCAACACGCCACACTTCTTCAGAAGAACTGTTCGCAACGGGTAAGATTCATTGATGACGTTATGGGACCTGCTGCTCGTGAAGCGATTAGAAAACTCAGCCGAGGTGAGGTGTTGGTTCTTGATAATGTTAGGTTCTGCGCTGAGGAGGCTTTGGAAGATAAGGGTGAGAAGCTCGCCAAGACCAATCTCGTGTCAAGACTGGCGCCGTTATTCAACCTGTATGTGAATGACGCGTTCGCCGCCGCCCACCGAGCTCAGACTTCCCTCGTGGGATTCCCATACGTTCTTCCATCGGCTGCAGGGAAACTTATGGAGAAAGAGCTTGCCGCACTGCAACAACTATTGCAGAGACCAGAACGTCCCAGCACCTATCTACTGGGAGGAGCGAAGGTTGAGGACAAGGTTCCAGTAATCGAAAACATACTCGCCACCGGAAAAGCGGATCATGTCCTCGTCGGGGGAAACGTGGGAAAGATCTTCCTGAAGGCTTTGGGTCAGAAGTTCAATGAGGTTGAGGAGGAGGAATTTGCTGAAGTTCCCGAGCAGGTTGAGAAGGCAAAGAAGATCCTCGCATCCTATAGGAATCGTATAGTCACGCCGATCGATTTCGGAACGCTCGAAAACGGAAAACGAGTTGAGACACAGATACAAAGGCTCTCAAGAGCTGGCAGAACCCTCGACATAGGCGCAGAAACAGCCCAAAAATTCTCGGAACTCGTTGGAGAATCGAGGACGGTTGTAGCGAGCGGCCCCATGGGTGTCTTTGAGCAGGATGGTTTCGAGCTTGGAACGAGAACGGTACTTGAAGCCATGGCTAGTGCTGGCGCGTTCACAGTCATAGGTGGCGGTCACTTGGCTGGATACGCGGGTATCATGGGCATAGCTGAAAGATTCTCGCACGTAAGCACAGCAGGGGGTGCAATGCTCACGTTTCTTGCAGGTGAGGAATTGCCAGCGATCACCGCACTCGTGCAAGCCGCGAAACGGCACAAGAGAAAGTAAGGTAGCCGGCAAGCGAGAATTTTAAGCGCGGGTCTTTCATAGTCGGCGTGTGCCTCGGTGGCTCAGCCTGGTAGATGCCCCCAACTCACGCGGGCACTGGTGAGCAGCCGCCTTGTAACCCAAAACGCCAAGAAAGCGGCAGGTCGCGGGTTCGAACCCCGCCCGAGGCTCCAAGCTAATTTTGAGCTCTACGCAAGCTAAGAATTCACTGATTTCGTGCTTGCGCTGTGTTGATTTCACTCGGGCGTTCACAACCGTCGACTTTACACACCTTGATTCACGAACTTTCGAACTTTGACACGCATTAAGACTTGTAGCCAATGGCCTGTATGTGTCCTGCTAGAGCTAGTGCATCGCTTCTCTCGCATAAGTCGAGTTCGACTTTCATTACGCTGTCCGCGAAAGCTTGATCATAATTGTGTGTCCAGAATCTCTCCATGGGCAAGACTAGGGGAGTTAGAACGATGCCTTTTCCCACTATCTCTTTGATCTGAACGCCATTGCTTTCTAACAAGATGCGAAACGCTTGCGGACGAAGTGTGTGCACTGGGACTCGTCCTTGCAACATGAATTGTTCTTCGCCGTGCAGCATTCTCTTGCCTTTCTCGAAGTCATCCGCGATGATCGAGAGCGAGAGAGGATATCGGTTTTGAGCAGAAATGACGATCGGCGAATTCCTCTTCAGCACCCTAATCAGTTCTCGCACGGCTCTTTCGGTGTCCTCTACAAAACAAAGTGCATGGTCGCAGAACACCATATCGAATGTCTCATCTTCGAAGTCGAGGCTTGTTATGTCACCTTGATGGGTCTCTATTCTGTTGTTCAGGCTTGCGTTGGCTATCTTTGTACGAGCAACGCCTAACATTCCATCCGATAGATCCACCAAAACGACACGTGGCCCTTCCCTAGCGATGGGGATGGCCCATTTTCCCGTTCCACCAGCCGCGTCAAGCACTCTGGCGTATTCGTTCTT
>Ga0209002_10000136_pt1 | contig 49877 bp, 76 predicted proteins | sample Rifsed16ft2_FD_184010 | JGI IMG/M metagenome (GOLD analysis project Ga0209002, IMG submission 184010) | Soil microbial communities from Rifle, Colorado, USA - sediment 16ft 2 (version 2) | ecosystem: Environmental > Terrestrial > Deep subsurface > Rock core/Sediment | place: Rifle, Colorado...
TTGGAAATCAACAAATGGATCTAAAACGTGTGTTGGAACGCCAGAATGGATAAAAATAAACTATGTTTCTGGATTACAGGGTATAGACTTGCATGTGGAATCTACTCTGCTAAGATTAGCTCATTCTAAACTCCCTAATGAGCCTTGTGGCTGCGATATTTCACAGAGAATGTGGGCTAGAGACAGAAATATTCCTAAGTTATTGACTAGGGATAGGTTGGAATGCCCCTTTGGAATGTCTGACGGTGCTTGGACTGCATGGAAATTTGCAGAAACAATTAAGCTCTATAGGGCTTCGGTAATAGCATGACTGTAAATTTGACTGCTATAGTTCCAAAACCATTTAATCAAGGAGCATTTAGGCTTCATTTACTTAATGTTGCCAGAAAAGTAAGAACTGGTGTAAAAAGAGATTTTGAGCGAACCGTAGAAACATTTGAAAGTAAGCCTAAATTCGAAACAGCATTGAAATTTTCTGTCGACGAACTTAGGATTGATGTATTTACTAATGATGAAAATTATCGAAGCATAGTTGAGGGCACAGAATCTCACGAAATAACCTTAAGCCCAGAAAAACGAGCCTTTTTCTTCCATAGTGATTTTGTGTCTAAAACTATGCCTGGAGTTATTGGCTCAAGAGAAGGATCAGAAGGTGTAAATGAAGTATTTGTAAATCCTGGTCAAGACAGAACTATGGAAATTACCGGAATAACACCTAGAGAATTCGACAAAGTTATTGCAGAGAAATGGCAACCAGTTTTTGAGGAGATCGTTCAGGAAGAATTAGATTTAGCAGTCGAAAATTCCGGTCATTCTATATGATAGGAGATACTTATGGATGACGAGGACAAAATTGTTGGTCAACTAATTACAAGAAAAAAAGGTCAAGTTATTTTCCAAATTTATGATGAAAGCGTGGAGGCTTTCAAAAGATATTCACTACCTGAGCATGTTTTGGAGGTAAATGGATCAGAGGTTATAATGCTACCTGAAATTTTCAATATGGCAATGACTTTTGGAATAGAGTGGGAAAACATCCTAAATGATGTAGTAATAACAAAAGACGCTATTGCTCAAGCATTATATCAATCAGGGGTTTTTGAATTCAAAGATCTAGTCGAAAATCCCAGCAGACTTCAGGGCGTAGCTTTAATAGCAGCTTCTCCAGTTATGAAGTCAATTGTTACGTTACAAAAAAGATTTAAACAGGAGGTAACATCAAATGGCTGATAATTATTTAGGAAGTCAATCATCTTTGTGGATTCAACTTAACGGTCCGAATACAGCTCCGGCATATCTAGGCTGTCATTCGGTCGGAGATGTGGACGAACCCCAAGGAGACAAGACTTTACTGTACTGTCCAGATCCAGCAGCGGCAGGAAAGTTCAAAGTGAAGAATAGTTTCCGTGGAGAACCTGGTGCTATAACGACCTCCATTGAGACAGATCTTCGCAAGACCGCTGACTATTTGGAAGATTTAGGTCTTTGTGGAGTTCCAATCTATGTCCACAAAATGTTTGGTGGAAGACGGGATACCTTTACAAATTTCGACAGATCTTTCGTTTTCTATCCAGCATCAATAACTTCTAGAAGTTTAAGTAATCTATCTGTAAGGTCAGGTGCTGACGAAGCTGAGACGTTACAAGGTTTCGAGATTTCCTCGGACGCTTTTTACCGTATGTTCAATCTAGAAGCCTCTCGTGTCTCTATTGTTGAGACCGAAAATGTTAATAATCTAGCTGTGTGTGGAGAAGAGCGTTGCGAAGGTGATACCGGACCTGCACAGAAAATTGAAGACTATATCTTTGCAGTTTGTGATGCTGATGGCGGATATTCTGCGAATGTACTGGCTTCTATCGAGGGTGCAGCTTTTACGGCGACAGCTTCTGACCCATTTGGTTCTAATGAGCATATCCATGGAGTTGTTTGTTTCAGGGTAGGTCGTGATACGATCCGTGTTCTGGTAGCCAGGGGATCTACAGATGCAGGAAATCCTGCCGAGGTTGCTTATTCTGACGATCTTGGTGTTACTTGGACTACTGTAAATGTTGGAGCAGTTAATGGAGAATTTGTTTCGAATGGTCATGCTTTAGTTGCTCTCGATCGTTACCATATTTGGTTAGGAACAAATGGTGGTAGGATTTATTTCTCCAATGATGGCGGAGCTACCTGGACTTTACAAGAAGCCGCTGTTATTTCTGCTACTGCGATTGCTGCTCTTAGCTTTGTTGATCCTAATGTGGGTTTTGCACTTTGGGCTAGTGGAATTGTTGCAAGATCAACGGATGCTTCTTCTGCAAGTGCTACATGGTCTGCAAGAACTAGCGTAGGGGTTGCAGGTCAGATGGATTTGCAGGCAAATTCAGCTTTCTTTTTGTACGCTGTTGGAACAAATGGTCGATATTATTCGCATGATGGTGCTGATTCCTGGTCTCTACGAGATGCTGTGGCTACGGCTGCGATTGACTTCTGGGGAGATTTGCTTACGGTATCAGTTGGCTCTGCTGTGTCAGGAGCTATTAAAGAATCCATCGATGGCGGATACGACTGGACAGATGCACCAGCAGTTACCAATCAAGGTCTTTTGGATGTCCTGTTAGTTTCTGCAAAACTTGGCTATATCGCCGGTAAAACTGATTCTGGTACGGGATTTATAGCCAAGCTTCTTCCGGCTATTTAGTATTTCGGGGAGAGTAAAATCTTAGATTATTCAGGTTGGCAGAGGGACTTTCTCCCCAGTCATTTCTCTGCCAATCTGAAAAAAAGGAGATAAAATTTAATGGCAAAGAGAAGCAAACCTAGTGAAAAAAGTATCCAAGCCAAAATTGGCAGAAACAAAAAAGAAGAATGGACAAGTTCAACAGGCGTAAAAGTAATACTCAAATCTATACCCCCACTTTTGATAACAAGTTTAAGCGATAGATTTGTTTTGCCAAAACCTCCGCAATATTCAGTAACGACCGTAGCTGGGGATGTTGAAGTTTATGATCATGATGAAACAACTTTACAGACTCCAGAGGAAAAAAAGGCTTGGGCTGAATATCAGAAAAAACTCTCTGATATCGAGACTGAGATTACCTCACTTACAATAAAGATGTGTTTAGTGGAGGGAATGGAAGTAGTAGATAGAGACAATCATTGGCAAGATTGGATCGAGAGAATGGAGCTAATTGGAATAGATCTTCCAGCCTCGGATAGAGCAAGAGATTTATTGTTCAAAGAAACCGATGTAGCCAGGGAAGCCACCGACATAGCTCACATTCTTGACAGAGTCATGGCGTTAACTGGAGTGGACGAGGCAACTCTGGCGACAGCCAGAGCTTCCTTTCCGGATCAAGTGGAATCCGACGAAGGATCCAAGGACGGCGATACCGCTACAAGAACTGAAGATTGAAGAAAGTAAATGGGAATATGCTTTATTATTCAGAGATCTAACAGTTGCTTTTGAATGGGGTGTTGTTCCATCCGTATATTTTTCACTTTCTGACGAGGATCAAGCATTGATGACTGCATACGTCGAGTCTATGCGTACAATGCAATCTTATGAGGAAGAAAAATTTAGTAAAGAACAGGAGAGTAGATTAAGCAGACATAGGTAATTCTAATGGCTGACATAGGACTTAGAGCTAGACTCGACCTTTCCCAATTTAATTCACAGGTCAAGCAATATGTAGCCGGTGTTGAGGCTATCAATAAAGCTAATGCGGATATGTCGGGAAAGACAGTTGTATATATGTCACGAGCCAGAAACTCATTGGATCGTTTCGGTTTTTCGTGGAGACGAGTTCAAGAAATAGTTACTGGTGTATTTGTTATTGATGTTTTCAGAAAGATTTCAAATGCCTTGCAAGATGTAGTTAAAGAAGCTGTAGGAGCTGTCGGAGAATTTCAACAATTACAAATACGATTTGAAGCCTTAGCAGCAAGAGATTTTGCACGTCAATTTGGGGGAAGTGTAGCAGATGCTTTCGGTAAAGTTACCGAACAATCTAAACAGTTATTGCTATGGATTAGGCAAATTGCGGTCACAACTCCATTTAGTGTTGAGACTATTTCTAATGCTATTGCTTACGGTCAAGCGTTCGGATTTAATGTTGAGCAATCAAAACGTCTTGCATTAGCCACGGGTAACTTCGCGGCTGGCATGGGTTTGACCAATGAGCACATGGAACGAATTATTTATAACATGGGTCAAATGTTAGCGTCTGGTAGAATTCTTGGACGAGAATTACGAGACTTGGCTAACAACTTCGTTCCTGTTAATGACGTTATACAAGTTATGGCGGATAGGGCTGGTGTTTCATTTGGTGAGATGCGGCAGAGAATGAAAGAGGCGAAAGTAAGTGCCGGAGAGTTTATTACGGTATTTGTAGAAATGGCTGAGAAAGACTTTCCAGATGCTATGGAAAGAATGAGTAGAACTCTCCGGGGAGTTATGCAAAATATTCAGGACTTTATTCATACCTTTATTGGTCTAGAACTATTAGGTCCAATAGGAGCTAAAGTTGCGGCTACTCTAGCAGATGCTTTAACTAGAGCATTTCAACCAGATGTTGTTAGATTTTTTGCTGCTGCTGGAATAGCTTTAGCAAAAGCATTCGACATTATAGCAAATGTTCTAAATACATCTTTAATACCGGCAATAAAAACATTTTTCTCCAGTTTAGGAATTGGTGCTCCTACCGCATTGGACGTTGCTAGTGCTATCTTGCATTTAGCAATAGCTTTCAAATTTCTAGTCAAGGGAATATCAGTAGCTATTCAAGGAGTTTCGAAAGTTCTACAGTTTATCTTAAAAGCATTTAGAGATGCTTTTGCACCCTTGATTCCACAAATGGGTCAATTTGGATTTAATGCGATCAGGGCATTTGCTGAAGGAATGGCAAAAGCTGTCATTCTTATCTTTCAAGTTCTAGCTGCTGTAGCCAGAGCTATAACCAGACTTTTGAAAGCAGCAAGTCCTCCAAGATTATTACCTGATTTAGATTGGTGGGGTCAGCGTACCATGCAATCATGGTTGAATGGTTGGCTTGCGGCAGATTTTTCTATTTTTAATGATATTGCAGGAATAGTTTCTAGCTTTATTCGATCTTTATCCGGAAGAATACCTGAAACTGATATTATCCCTAGAATTCTAGGAACCAGAGCTGCTATTGCTCAAGCTGTCAATGAAATTAGATCAACCGGAGAAATAACTTCTCAAGCTCTAAATAGAATATGGCGAGCAGCAGGATTAACGTCAAGATCTATACGTGCATTTATTAGAGCCTTGCTGGAATCAAAAAGAGCTGCGATTGTTTTTGATAATGTCAAGAAAATATTGCAATTTGATCCGCACTCTCTAATAACTTTTGAGATATTCGGAGAACGCATTAGAAATATCAATGATTTGATGCGTGTAGCCCAACGATTGACCGGAGAACTCGGAGTTGCTATAAGAGCTTATGTGCAAAATCTAGCTGAAGTTCAAACCATACAGGCTAGATTAGTTATTTTACAGTCTAGACTAAATGAGCGAACTGAATTTTATGACGATCTTTTGCGCTCTTTACGGTCACAACTTGAAGAGGTAACAGAAGTTGAGGACGAGGAAATACGTATACGGGAAATACAAGAAGCTCTAGCTACTGGATTATTAACAGCAGAAGAAGAAAGACGCTTGCAAATGGAGTTGCAGGCTATTCAAATACAGCGAAATATTCGTCAAACAGAGAGACAGAGGGATGAAGAAATTAATGGCTTGGAAGATACCATCGATGCTGAACAAGAAAGATTAAGAATCGTTGAAGAGTCAATGGAACGTCAGGGAGAATTAGCTGAGCATCTTGCTGAACTGCAAAGGCAAGCTGCGGAGGATCAATTAGAGGCTGCAAGAGCATTAGTAGAAATTCAAATTGAAAATAATCAATTAATGTCGCAACAATTAGCTTTGTTGGACAAAATAGCCAAAGCCGTCGGAGGTTTAGCAGATGAGTGGGAAAACTTAGATGTTGAAGCTTTTGAAGGTCTAGAAACTAATATTGACGACATTATTTCTGATATGCAGGATGACTTGCAAACTGCTATTGACACCCTAACAAAAGATATAGCTGCTCAAATGCAAACGGTTATTGATGAATTTTTAAAGCCGTTTAGGGAATTATCAGGTAAATTAGAACCTTACATTACTGACATTCAGACTGTTATAACTACTGGATTTAATTGGATTGCCGGTATAATTGATAGATTTATAAACTCTCCACTTGTATCTGATGTTTCTATCTTTATAACCGGAATAATAGCATCAATATCAGAAAAATGGGCTGAAAAGTCTCCTGAGATTGAAAGTGCTGTAAACGGATTTTTGGATAAATTCGTTGGATTTATAAGTACCTTCAAGGAGTTTATTCTAACAGAAGGTCCATTAATCTTGACGGAGATTGGAAAATTCATAACTGGTGTATTGGAGGCTTTGGGTATAGATCCTAGTAAAATAGCTGATTTAGGATTTTCTTTATTGACGACTGTAATTGAAGAAATAGGAAAGGCTTTTACCGGATTTTCTAATCTAATTAAAGACCATGGACCTGCTATAAAGGAAGCAATAGCGAGCATTTCGGATTTTGTAATTAATGAAGCTTTACCTAAATTAAACGAATTTGTGACCTGGCTTAGATCAGATGCTGCAGAGGATATTAAGTCCTTTGTAGCCGACCTTGTTGCCAATGCTGCTAAGATAGCTGTAGCTGTCGGAGGATTTTTAGTTGTAGTCGGGGTCATAAAAACAATAATAGGAGCTTTTTCCTTATTGTCTAAGATTAGCACAGGATTAAAAGCATTTCAAGGAGCATTAGCTTTAATCGGGCAAATTCCAGCAATTATCGGAGCTTTATCTAGTTTTGGTCCAATATTGCTAGGCATAATTGGAATTATTACAACGGTTGCTACTGTCGTTGCAGCCGTTGTCGCAGGAGTAATTATTGGAATAACTTTATTTAGAACAAATTTTATGGGTTTTAGAGATTTATTACTTGGTGTCTTTGGAGCTATAAAGGATACATTAGCCCCTGTGTTTGGAGAACTTAAAGTAGCTTTTTCTAATTTAGTCGAAAGTGTGAAAGTTTTATTAATCCAATTAGAGCCGCTAAAACCTGTCTTGGCTTTATTGGCTGGAATTATAGTCGGTATAGTTATGGTAGCAATAACTCTATTAGGTGCAGTAATATCTGGTATTGCATCGGCTATTGTCACATTTGTCACTACATTAATTGACAATATTACGAGAATTTTACAGGCTTTCTCTATTTTTGTAGACGGTATAAAAAACTTTTTCTCTGGCATTTGGGATATAATTGTTGGAATCTTTACGGGAAATTTGGATTTAATTACGCAAGGTTGGGAGAAATTTAAACTTGGAGTTGTTAGAATTGTCCAAGGTTTATTTGCAAGTCTGATAGCATTCATTCGCGGAGGATTAGAAATTGTACTGAAAACTGTAGGAAGCTTTATTGAAGGTGTTATAACTTTCTTTGTTAATTTATGGAATAGATTGGTCAAAAAATCAATAGTTCCAGATATGATGCGAGACATTTTAACAGCTATCAGTACGGGCTTAACAAATGTTTTGACCGCTATTGGAACTTGGATTGTTGAGACATTGACTCAATTTGGTCAATTTGTTCTGGACACTATTGCAAAATTTGTGGAGCTCGGAACTTTGCTTGTTGGTAAGATTATAGAAATCAAAGATGATATAATAACAGAAGTAAAGAAGTGGTGGGAAGTTGGTCAGGAAATGATCGCAGGGATCATAAAAGGTCTTAATAATAATTTACAGAAGTTATTGAACTTTATGATTGAGCTTGCCAAAAAAGCTCTGCAAAAAGTATTGGATTTTTTTGGCATTAGCTCAGAATCCAAAGTTTTTACAAGCGTTGGAGAAAACATAACATTAGGAATTATTAAAGGATTGCAAAAACAAGAGAAAAATTTATTGGACACAATAGATAATATGTCCGACAAAATAGTGCGGTCATTCGTGGGAACTATTACTCCAAGATTAGAAGCCCAATTTGGATCTACTGGATTAGCTCCAGGATCCAGAGGAATTGTGGATAATTCAAGTGTTACAAAAAGCGTTATGGTGACCGTAAATCCAACTTACACACAAGTCGCCTCTCCAGCATCTATTAAGTTTGATGTGTCGGCTGCTTTAGCTGCGGCAGGAATAACATGAGCGAAGCTAGATTTCCCGAGTATTTAGAATATAGAACTCCCGCAGGAGAAGTTTTTTCTTTCGAAGGTTATGCAAAATTCTTGATGACCGAAGAGGGCTTTGGAATGCCCGAAATTGAGTACATTACTCAACGTGGTCCTTTTCAACATGGCGATTCAATTTTAGATTATCGACTAGCTCCGAGAATATTGCAATTGACCTATTCCGAAAAATCTTACAGCAGACATGATTATTGGGATGTTCGAGCTGGCTTATTAGATATATTTAGACCTAATAATCATACTCTTGGAGATTTCGGTCCTGGTACATTAACAAAATTTTTGCCTAACGGTCAAAAAAGAGCAATTGACGTATTTCCGATACAGGGTCCTACATTTACCATATCACGACAAGGTGACTGGAGAGAAACTACAGTCATGGATACCCTGCGATTTAAAGCTCCAGATCCTGTATTTTATGACCCTAATCAGCAAAATACCCTCTGGGTTTTAGCTACACAAGAACATTTAGTTTTTCCTATAACCTTTCCTATTAGATTTGGAACGTTAGTTATTGATGATACAATAACTGTTAATTATCAGGGTAATTGGAAAGATTATCCTATAATAACCATTATAGGTCCTTTAGAGGGAGCAATTATTCAAAATCAATCTACAGGAGAAGAAATAAGACTTCTTTACACTATTTCAGCAGGAGAAACAATAAATATCATATTGCAGTACGGTAGGAAAACTGTTACTAGCGATATAGCTGGAAACTTAATCGGAACTGTGGTTGGAGATTTGGCTACTTTCCATATAGCCCCTTCTCCAGAAGTAGCCAATGGAAATAATGTTATCCGTGTTACCGGAGGATCTGCTACTCCAGCCACACAGATTTCTATATGCTGGTATAATAGATACATAGGAATTTAAAATGACAGAAACTTCTTACTTTTGGGGTGGAACAGCGACCGGAGATGCATCATTAGCTCCTTATGATGATGATGAGTATAGCGATTTTTGGTCTTTAATATTTAATAGCAACAGAGATATTCAAGGTGTAATTCCGACCAGTCGAACTCCATACGATAATAAACTTGAGGTAACTAATCCTGCTGGTGCTACAGCAAGAGTAAATGAGGGGGCAGCATTAGTAGATGGTAAGCTATACAAGAACGATGCTGTCGTTGACTTTACTGTCTCAGGTAATGCAGTATGGTGGGTCATTGGGCTACGGAAATCTTGGTCAGCACAGACTGTTAGAGCATTCTCTAGGGGTACTTATGCCGCAGAATCATTAGCCTTAGCTTCGCTAATACAAAATGATGGAACTACTTGGGAAATTCCTTTAGCTACTATTCAGACTGATGGTTCCGGTAATGTCGACACAATTAATGATCAAAGAGCTTATATTCATAGTGCGGGTACAAAACGAATAATTGTCCCAGTAATTCATGCTTATAATCAGACCGATGCAGTAGAAATTGAATCTGGTGTTAATATTGCCAAATCATTTCCAGATAATAAATTGTGTAGAGCCAGAGGATATTTTCTAATACCTGCTGATTATATCTCTGATATGACCGTAAAAGCTATTGTTACTCCTGCAATAGGAGCATCTGGAGATGTTTATTCTGATATTCAATATACTGGTGGTCAATGTGGAGAGCTAATAACCTCTATTGGTGATTTTACTGGATTTCAAGCTATAACCGTAGCTTCTGATATTGTAGTGCAAACTTTAAATTGTATCCAACAGTTATCTTTAAATGATATTTCTGTCGGGGATATAATTACTTTTACTTGGATACGAGATGGAGTTCATGGAAGCGATACTTTGGGAGATTCTTGCTCTATTTGGGGATTCCAAATAGAATACGAGGGAGCATTCTAATGACTGAAACCAGTTGGTTCTGGGGCGGAATAGTAACAGGAGACGCCGTCCTAGCTCCGTATGACGACGACGAATACACGGATATTTTAGCCCAATTTCATTTATGGGATAGGTCTAAATCTGGTGTTATAGGAACTGATCATCCATCATTTTCTGGTAATTTAGAGGTGCTGAATCCAGCAGGTATTGTTCTGAGAGTACCTACCGGAATTGCTATGGTTGATGGCAAGTTATATAGAAATGATGCGAATATTGATTTCGCTATGAGTGTACCTGGAGCTGGATATAATTATTACTCAGTCGTACTTAGAAAAACTTTTGCCACACAGCTCGTTAGAGCTGCTATGCTAGGACCGAGCTCGGTAACTTATCCCTCAGTTACTCAAGTTGACGGAGCTACTTGGGAAATATTATTAGCCCATGCTAGGATTGATAATGTTTCTGTAATTGATGTTTATGATCGTAGAGCATGGGCTATAAAGCCTCCTATAAGAACAGAGTTTATACCTGTGATGACAGGATGGAATTTTACTTTAGGATCTGAGCTAAAAGATTATGGTACAGGAGGCGTTGGAATTAGTTTTATTGCACTATCAGATACAAATATTACAGAGGCTTATGGAGGATTTATAATTCCGCACGATTGGACTAGAGGGACCAGTATTAAAGCGTATCCGTTGATGCTGTCTCAATCTGGTCCAGGAGCTAAAAACGTATATTTTAGAAATACAGCAGCTAGACAGGAATATGGTACTGGAATGTTTGTTCCTTCTATGACTAATACTTCTGGATATGCAACTTTTGCATTACTCTACGGCGGAATTATTCCAGGTCCAGCAATTTTTAAAAGCACAGCGCATTATGCAGAACTTCCTATTACTATTGATGCATGGTGCGGTGATTTTGTAAGTCTTATTTTTAGACGAGATGGAGACGATCCGTCTGATACTGCTGGTCCTGTAGAGTTTATAGGATGGCAATTAGAGTATTCGCCAGCTTTTTAGGAGGCTAAAATGACCCTGCTATTTATTGACAGTTTTGATCATTATACTACGGTAGCTCAAAAATATGAGGATGCCCAATTTGTTTCTATTGCTGCCGGTACAGGAAGAAATGGAACTAATGCTTTAGTGTTAACTTCAGGAACTGGAAGTGCTGTAGCTTTTAAGACTGTACCTACTTATGATACTTTTATTCTCGGATGCGGATTTTATGCCGTAAACGATTGTCGCAGAGGATTTGGTGTTGCAGATAGCGGTACACGTCAGATAACTATAGTACGAAATGCTGCCGGATTATTAGAAGCTAGGAGAGGAGTTATAGGGGGTGGAGCTATCGTTGCTACTGGTACGACGCCATTACTAACTGGACAATACTATTACTTAGAAGCATATATCATAGTTCACAATTCTTTAGGTCAAATTATAACTCGTGTTAATGGTATAGAAGACATTAATGCTTCTGGTCTAGATACCCAAGAGAGCGGAAATGCTTCAGCCAATCAAGTAGGGTTTTCATCAGCAGATGGTAGTGCTGGAACGATTTATTTCGATGATTTTTATGCATGTGATGATCAAGGCTCCCAGAATAATGCCTTTTTGGGTGATCATCGTGTAGAGGCAATTTATCCTTCAGGTATAGGTAATAGTGCTGACTGGACTCCTGTTGGGGCTGCTAATAATTGGGATTGTGCAGATGAAAATCCTCCTGATGGAGATACTACATATGTCTCAAAAGATGGGTCTGCTTTACCGGCACTAGATACTTATGAAATGACCGATCTTATAACTGTTGTGGGAAATATTGCCGGAGTTCAAACTTTATTACTGGCTAGAAAAGATGATGCAGGAGTTGTTACTTGCGAACCTACATTTAGAATTGGTGGTGTTGATTATCCGCAATCTTCTGTAAATTTGCCAGATACTTATGGATTTTTACCTGAAATTGTAGAGGATTCACCGGCTACACTTTCCTCTTTTACAATTGCAGAGGTAAATGGTCTAGAATTTGGCGTTCAAAGAAGTGCATAAATGTCTGGACGTATTTCGCAAGCTCCTGCCGAAATATTATTAACAGATTCTGAAAGGCTGGCAAGAGCAACCCAAGTAATCTTAGAAGTTCTTGTACAAGAACTTCCGCCAGTACAAGCTAGAATAACACAATCTCCAGTAGAGGTTTTACTTGATGCTGAAACTAGATTATCTAGAGCAACACAATTAGCAATAGAGGTTTTAGTCCAAGAAGTTATACCTCCTCCTGCCGCATGTATAAATGTAGTAATAGAACCTTATGGCATACAGATAGCTTACTTTATCAAACTAAAAAATCAAGAAGGTCAAGTGGTAGCAATATTTGATAATTTTTTAAGTATGCATGTAAAGCATGAGCTTAATGGCGTTGGAACTTACGAATTGATATTTGCTGATGATGGTGACGAAAGATTTGAATTATTTGAGCTTGATGGTCAAATAGAACTATATCGAATGGTCATTGGCAGATCTACTTGGACATTAGAATTTGAGGGATTGCATAGAAAGCCTGTTAGATCAATAGCAGAAAATGGCGAGAAAATATTTTCAAGTATTGGTCTAGACTATAATGATTTATTGTCACGACCGTCCATACTATATAAAGAAGGAACTATTAGAGCAGATAAAAACGCACCTGCTGAAATAGTTATAAAAGAATATGTTGAAGAAAATTGCGGTCCAACTGGACTCCAATGGACAGTTGTAGGTAGATTGTTTAGCGGGAGTTATCCTGGTTTCATTGTAGAGGCTCCAAGCCCACAGGCTAATCTTACTGCTAATTGGGCTGGAAGTAGAGCATTTGAAAACTTATTAGATTCATTGCAAGATATAGCTAACTATGCAGGAATTGATTTCAAGGTTATCGGAAATGGACCTGCTCAATTTATATTTATGACTAGAATTGGTCAACTAGGTTATGATCTTACTACAATAGATTTAGATGCTACGACCGGACTTAATGGAGCGGGTAACAGACCAATAATCTTTGCTGTATCCCATGGAACGGTTCAAAATTTGGAGTATGTCGACGACCATTTAGCAGAAATAACTGTTGTTTCTATTCTTGGTAAGGGTGAGATGAGCACCAGACATACTATTACAGTTTATGAACCTAATAGATTGATAGATTCTCCATGGAATAGGCGAGAAGTTACTAGATCTGCTGGTAACGATCAAGAGTTCGAGTATCAAATGGTTCAATTAGGAAATGAGGTCCTAATAGAGGGATCACCAGATAATAGTTATATATTCAAGCCTATGCAGGTTCCAGTATTATTATACGGTATAGATTATAAGACTGGTGATAAGGTAACTCTTAGGAGTGATCAAGGAGAATTTCACAAAAAGATAGTAAGTGTTGATGTCACTATAGCAGAGACTAAAGAAGAAGTTTCTATTACTTTCGGTGAATTCTAATGAGCGACTTATCAAAAATAATAGACGCATTAGGAAAATTATCTTCTAGACTTAAAAAGCTAGAAGTAAAGACAGTTTCCGGTCTCGACCCATTGAGGTTGTTAGATGGATCTAGTTTGACTATATCTTCTGACCAAATAACCATAACTAGATCTTTCCATATATTGATTGCTGAGACCGGAGCTGTGGATGATCTAAGTACCATTCAGGGGGGTATAGAAGGTCAAGTATTAGCTGTCAAAGTTGATACTGGAATGACTATAACTGTAAAACATGGATTAGGAAATATTGAGCTGAATGGAGCTGCTGACCAAGCTATATCAGGCGAGCAAACATTAGTTTTATTTTATGATGGGGATACATGGACTGATATAGCTTTTGGCGGTGGCGGCGGAGCTTCTGCTCTAGACGACCTAACTGATGTCGTTATTACTGCACCTATAGCTGATGATGAAGTTTTGGCTTATGATTTTGGTAGCGGGGATTGGATTAATCAGACTGCTGTTGAGGCTGGTTTATCAGAACCAGGTCATACGCATTTAGAAGTTGATATAACTGATTTAGATCATGATGCTGTGAAATTGCAAGGCAGGGATATTTCGGTAGCAGCTCCAAATGATGCAGATGTTTTAACATGGGATAATTTGGCTTCAGAATGGACTCCTGTTGCACCAACTGGCGGAACTGATCCCGACGCTATTCATGTCAATGTGGCTGGAGAGATCGCTGCTATAGCCGAAAAAATCTCTCCTGTAAATGCTGATAAGATAGTCATTGAGGATAGTGAAGATTCGGATAATAAGAAAATGGTGCAGTTGGGCAATATTGCTATTGGATCATCTCCTCAATGGATAACTGCTAGTTTAACTTGGATGGTAGGTGCTTCTACAATAACTTTAGACGCCGCGAGTTGGGCACAATATATCCACATTGGTAAACTTGTTATTCTAAAAGCGCATTTAGTAGCAGACAGTAATGGAAGTGGAGTTTTTGAAGTTTCTGGAATTCCACTATCCATAGTAAATTATGACACCCAGGCTCTAGGTTTTGGTAAATGGGTTAATCAAGGCACAAACTTTTATAACATGCAAGTGAAAGGTATGTCTTCATCTGTTATACGATTTACCAGATACGATACCTATCAAGAATTAAACGATACTGTTACAGGAGCAGAATCTGATAGTATTGATTTTACAATTATTTATGAAACTAATACAGATGGTCCAATTGGTAGCGGCGATAGTACATATACAGATATATATGCTAATCGTCCAGCAGCCAGCAATGATGGTAATTTATTCTTTCCTAGTGATGGCTTTGTTGTTGAAAGAGATACTGGTGCAGCTTGGGTTCCTTGGGGTCCATTATTTCCACTAATAGCCCCGATAATCGGTGACTTTTCTTGGATAAATCAAGGCGGAGCTACTTTAGATACGTCAAAGGGTGGCATGATAATTGAGGCTCCAGCGAGTACAACTAATTTAAGGATCCAAAAGAAACCAGCTCCAGGTACACCTTACACGATTGATATGCTTTTTCAATTAAGGTTAATGGGAACTAATTACCCTCATGCTGGATTTTGCTGGCGGGAAAGTTCTAGTGGAAAACTTGTAAGTATAGATATTGTTATTGACACAAATATTCCAAAATTTCAATCCAATAAATGGAATTCTCCAACCAGTTATAACAGTACATACTCAAATGTAATAGATGCTATGGTTGGACAGATGCTATGGATACGAATAACAGACGATGGGGTTACACGAAAGGGATACACTTCATCTGATGGACAACATTGGATAGAAATATTTAGTCAGGGACATACTGACTTTATGACTCCCGACGAAGTAGGATTTTATATGGACACTAACAATAGTGGTTATGCACAATCTATAACTTTATTACATTGGAAGGAATCTTAATGACAGTTGGTAAATGAACATTATAAAGCTGTTGTTTATAGACATTATTAACCTATTCAAGATTGCAAAGTATGGTATAATTGGAGTAATCAAAAATGTTAAACAATATTCTTGAAATTGCAATTTTCACTAATTTTTTATTAGTCGCTATATCGTTGATATTAGTGACTTATGCCTTTGTTAAGAATGGCATTGATAAAGGTCATATTATCACTATATACTCTTATCTAGTCCATGCTTTTATTTTTTATTTCTGTAGATTATTTTTGTATTCTCAAATCATAAAAAGTCCATATTTTTCTTCTAGCTTATTTACCCTATGGGGTTCGCTATTAAGAGTTCACGTGCATATTTTAGCCTTAATTGGAATAAGTTTATTTTTACGTAGAGTTAGACTAAAGACAAGCATTGGAATTCCAGCGAAAAAGTCTATTTCAACAACAGAGAGATTGTCGATAAAGTTGCGAAATAGGGTGGAGGAAATACTAGATGGAGTTAAACAATGACCTTATACTCCCAATTTCTCTATCAATAATAGCTATAATTCCCGGAATTTGGGGTCTAATTTCGCAAGAAAGAAAGGAGAAGAAGAAATTAAGCGTAGATAGTGCAGATACTCTGTTCAATATTTTGCTAGATAGTATTGAGCCAATTGCAAAGAGATTGAAAGATTGCGAACTAGAGTGCTCGGAATGGCGTCAAAAATATAAAGAATGTTACGAAACTTCACTAAAGGAGAAATAAAATGTTAGAAGAATGGCTTGCCTCAAAAATAGGAATGATTATATTCCTAATAATTATTGCAGTTTTAGATGTTGTTGGCGGTATTCTAGAAGCTTGGAAGACCGGAACCTTCAAATGGGAAGAATTGCCTGGATTTTTACAAACCCTTGTTCTTTACTTTTGGGCATGGATGTCTGCCGAACTTCTTGGATTTCTCCCAAAATATTTTAATATTGATATTTCCGGTCTAGCAGAAATATTATCACAATATTCTGGAACGACTGTTTATGTTCTCGTTATTGGAAAATATGTCTCCAGTATTATTACCCATATCAGCAAGTTTATTGGCGGAGAGTTACTATCTCGACTAGGATTTGGTTCTTCGCAAGGATAGGACTAAAAATGTTAGACGGATTAGGATTTCAGGTATGGCTTATTGATAAACTTCCCGATTTGACTAAAATAGTCAAATTCGTACAATATTACAATGTAAAATGGATAAGCTATAAATTAGCCCAAGATTCAGATCTTCATAATGACGAAAATGGGGCTTTTTTAACTTTTGAAAAACATTTGCAAGTTCTGACCGAGCTTGGTGTTGATATTGGAATGTGGCAATTTTTATCTGGTAGATATCCTACAGAAAGTGCAATAACAGTCTTAAATATTTTTAGTGCGTTCAAAAATAAAGGGCTAAAATTTTTACAGGTTGATGCTGAAGATGGAATTTGGAATGAAGCTGGAGCTGTAAATTCTGCTAAGACATATCTAAATAAACTAACAGAATTACCTGCAAACATTATTATATCGTTAAATAGTTATAGATATATATCTTCATTTCCTAGCTTTCCGTTTGGAACTTTCTTGGCTCACTCGCAAGTAAGCGAAATTCATTCACAATTATACTGGGAATTTTCGCACAATCCCGAATTTCAATTAGAGAAAAGTTTGCAAGAGTATAGAAATTTATCCGCCAAAAAATTTGTGCCAATGTTTCCAGTATATTTTAGGGGAATTCCGGAAACACAAGGATCATGGGGTCCTACAGAAGAAGACATGCTGGAATTTATTCGTGCATGTAACAATAACAATCTAACCTGCTATGGCGGATTTAGATTAGAAAAAGTATTCGAGCACTACGATACATATGGATACAAATGGATGCGTGGATTGACTGGAAAGGAAAATATGAATCTAGTACCAGAACCCTCACCTGTACCACAACCGACTATTCATGCTATAGTTACATCTTATGCTTTGAATGTACGGTCAAGCCCCTGGGGATCGATCGTGACTACTATTCCCAAGAATTTTGTTTTGCCCGTAGAAAAAGAAGTTTTAGACAGTAGCAACCGAAGCTGGTATAAACTTCATGGCGGTAATTTCTATGTAGCTGCATGGTACACAGATATTTATAAAATTGCATAAATAATTCAGGCATAAAATATGCCTTGAACTTGTAGAAAATTTATACCCTCTTATACTTGCTTTTTTGGGGGTTTTACCTTATACTATAGGTACAGCATAAAAATTATGAGCAAAAGGCTTCAAAATGAACTGGGATGATCCAATTTTAGTATTCAAAGCTCTAGTTTTACTCCATAGCTTCCAAACTGTAACTGAACAGGTATCAGGAGAAACTATAGAGAGAAATTATGCTGGATTTAATGCAATAGATTCACCAGTTATGACATCCATTGTAGAATGGATAAACGGGGGAAAGCCTGTAACAGAAAAACAATTCAATTTCGTTGCAAAAACAATAAAGAAATATCAAGGTCAATTCGACGTTATTGATTTAGATAGAATAAATTTACCAGAAACATTTAGGCTGGTAGAGGCGAAACAAAGTTCTAATAATTATCAGGGAAGAGTTTATTTTTCTAACGAGACTCTTTATTTTGAGCCTTATATTTTTCCGACCGCAGTAGTAAAAGAAATAGGATTTAAATGGGAAAAACCTGCATGGAAAAAATATCCGGCTTATCCCGAAGACCTGGAAAAACTTTTCAATTTATTTTCGCACGCACTTATCGATCCCTCTGTAGAAAACTTAACCAAAAAAGATATAGCCAAAGATGGCTTTATATATCCAACAAAAATAATGGCACATCAGATAGAAGCAACTGGTTTCTTAGTTTATAATCCTAAATCTTTGTTGGCATTATCCCCTGGACTTGGCAAATCAGCTTGTGCTTTATTTGCTGCAAAGAGATTAGGCGGGAAAACATTAATTGTATGTCCAGTAAGTTTAATGTATAACTGGAAGCGTGAAATCAAAAAGTGGATTGGTGAGACCGAAAATATAGAAATTTGGCATGGAGTCGTACGATTATCAGTACCGTGGACTATAACAAATTATGAAACTATAGTCGGTCAATGGACTGACTGGGATGAAATAATCGACGAGAATTCTACTGGAAAGCCCAAGAAAAAGCGTATCAATTGGCGTTGTATCGTCGAGCATGACTATGATAATTTAATTGTAGACGAATCTTTAATGATAAAGAATAGGAAAGCTATACGCTCAAACGCTATTTCTACGCTTGCAGGGTCCTTTAAAAGAGTATGGTTACTTAGTGGAGCTCCTACCAGCAGAACTTTAGACGATCTTTTTATGCAATTTAGAACTATCGATCCGAAAAGATTCTCTTCTTATTGGAAATTTGCAAAAGAATATTGCCATGTAATCCAAAATCAATGGGGATGGCAAATACTTTCTAATAAACCTGAAGCATATAACCGTATCAAGAAAGAATATTCTAATATATTCTTTGCCAGAACTATGGAGCAAGTTCTTCCCGACATTCCTGATTGGATTATAGAAGCCATAGAAATACCTATGAATAAAATTCAATTCAAACATTACAGGGAAATTCAAGAAGAACTAAAAACAGAGCTTCCAAATGGCGATATAGTCTTGGCTCAAAATATTTTAGTCAAGATTTTACGCTGGCTTCAAGTGTCCAGCAATCCAGTTTTAATTGGGGGTGAGAATTCAAGCTCAAAATGGGATTCTGCAAAAGAGTTACTTCAATTTGTAGACTTTCCTATCATAATATGGACTTCGTTTTTGAAAACTGCAAGTTTATTCACTAAAGAACTACGCTCGTTGAAATTAAAGGTAGCACCATTAACAGGTGAAACTCCACCGTCAGTTAGAGATAAAATTGTAACTGATTTTCAGAACGGTAATTTAGATGTTATTATTGCTCATCCTGGTGTTGGAAAGTACGGTCATACTTTGACAGCTTGCAGGACAGCTATTTATTTAGAGCGAGATTACAATGGCGACAACTTTTATCAAAGTATGTATCGTATAAAAAGAATAGGGACAAATCATTCTCCGTATGTTGTAAAACTTTTGGCGACCAAGCCAGATGGAGACACAAATACTATAGATTGTTTAATTGACCAAGTTTTACATGCAAAATCATCAGCAGTCAAAAAATTAACAACAGGTATGATAAGAGAATTATTGTATGACTAAATTTAAGCGTATATTCATAACGCAACCAACTAAATATGATTTGAGTGTTCTTAATAATTATGCAGATGAACTTATCTATGTTACTTCTGGTCTTGAACCTCTGGAAAGAATAGAAGAGTCGGTAGAAATAAACATGCAAGAATTCAATCCGGCAATCGATGCTATCGTACCAATAGGCAGGGCGACCGGAGTCTTGATAATGAGTTTTGTAATAGCAAGAAGGCTTAATGGTCAAAAAATAAACGTAGGAGTTCATAAGGGAAAGGGGTCGTATGAGTTCATTAAAGTTTGAGCGAGCATTGTCTCACACAAGTATAAGCTCGTTTAAATGGTGCAAATTTCAATATTATTTGAAATACATCCAAAATTATGCTCCTCTTCCTAGTATAGGTCAAATTAGAGGTAACGTTGGGCACAAAGCATTGGGAGAATGGTATAGAACAAAAGATGGAAGTAGAGCTTATGCAGTAGCTTCTGAAGCTATAAGTCAGTATGAAGAATTAATTCGAGAATCCTTAGAAGAAGAGTGGGAATTATTATCAGTAATTATTCCAAGATATTTTAGTTGGGCGTTAGATAATGACAATTTTAAAGAAGTCCTAGCAATTGAGGAAAAATTTGAATTAGAATTGGGTGGATTTAGATTAATAGGATATATAGATGGTATCGTTCGCGATCAGCAAAATGTTTTGTGGTTATTAGAGCATAAATTTTTGAAGCGTGTAAGTACAGGTCATTTAGATCTTGACCCACAAGTCAGTTTATATATTTATGCTGCAAGGAAAATGGGCTATGATGTCAGGGGGGTTTTATATAATATTATAAGAGTAGCAAAAGGCGGAAAGGCAGAAACAGAACCAGTTGTAAGAGTTCCCCTTTACAGGAATTACGAGGGACTGCAAGTAATCGAAGTTGAATTACAAAGAGTGCTTGAAGAAATTTATGCATTTCATCAAGATCCTGAACCCAAGCTATACAGAAATGAAACTGAGAAATGTGCCTGGGGCTGTGGATTTTTCCATGCTTGCTTATCTCTAAATGACTCGGGAGAGTGCGAGTCTGTTTTGAAACTTCTGCCCAAAAGGATAGAAGAACTTGAAGTATATCCAGATATGAATTCAGGAGTTGAAGACAATGACTGATATAGAAGTAGAGGTTGTTGGAACAGAGGGAGCAGAACTAAAAGCTCCGAAAGCTATTGCCTGGGCTAAAAATGCTCAAGATTTTGGCATTAACATTGAGATCGTTGAGGGAGTATTCAATCCGAACGAGGTAAAATTTTTGGTTTACGGAGAAAGTGGTTGTGGAAAAACCGTTTTAGCATCCACATTTCCTGCTGCTATTTTTATTGATATAGATCACGGTATGGCTTCTATCAGAAACAGGGTAGCTAGAATAGATGTAAATACCGTAGATGCAGTAGAGGGTTGGGATCAAGTTACGCAAACTATAGATTATCTGGCAACCACATCACACCCATTTAAAACCTTAGTTATTGATTCCATTAATGAATTACAAGAACTTGCAAAAAGAGCAATTGTCCTAAAATATCCAAGCATACGAAGGGCATACGAGAATTTGCCAAGTCAATCCGATTATGGTAAACTCTTAGATGATTATGACAAGGCTGTTCGGAAAGCTAAAGCTCTGTCAATGAACGTTGTTTATATCGGAAATGTAGCACCCCAAGAATTTGAGACTGATATGGTTCAACCACAGCTCATAGGAAAGCATAGTGCAAAAACTATGACGAGAATGGTTGACGTTGTCGGATATTTGTATAGAATGGAGACCGGAGACCAAAAGAAAGGAAGGAATATAGTATTTGATGCATCAAACTATGTAACCAAAGATCGCAGCGGAGTTTTGCCTCCTGCTATAGCAGATCCAAGTTATACACAAATGTACGAATATTGGAAACTTAGGCTTCCAGAAAACTTAAAAGGAGAATAAAAAATGAACGACAGCTTTATTATTGATTTCAAAAGAGACTCAAATCTACCAGCATTAGGCACGCATACGTTCAAAATATCCGAGTATAAACCTAATGTCGGTCCTCAAGGACCTTATTGGGGATATCGATGCACGATTACTGATAACTCTCCCGACCGTGGCAAGACCATTTTTTTGACCATTAGCCTCAGTGAGGCTGCTGCTTGGAAGAGGAATGAATTTTTGGACGCTATAGGTGCTCCAAAAGGCGGTCGTGGAGACGGCTCAAAATTTTTGGGGAAGTATTTCCGTGGAACAGTTGCTCATGATAAAGAAAGGAATGCTGCCGTTATCAGTAATATGATGCCTCATGACGGAACTACTTTACATGTTGAAGTAGAGACCCCTACACAAACTCCGTTAGAAATTCCAGAGGACGACATTCCGTTCTAATTATACCGAGGGGAATTTATTTTCCCCTCTTTGCAATTATTTATGATAATTGTTAGTGTTGATTTAGGTATTCATACCGGAATATATTGCTCCGATTGGAATGAGCAAAAAATGTCGTTTGGTACTTCATTACAGGTTACGCTAGAAATTAAAGCGGTTGAAAAATTTTTGGTAAAATTGTCGCCAGAATTAATAATTTTAGAGCGAATGCCCCCTGCGCTATCTGGAGTTTTAGCCAGAACGTATCAAAATATATTGCGTGATTATCAGGTACAGCTAATTTCTCCTTCAGAGTGGAAACCGTATGCTGAAAGATATGGAGATAACTTACGTGGATCTACTAAACATGAACGGGATGCATTGGCTATCTTTCAATATTGGTTTTGGTTAAAGGAAAATAAAAAATGGACTTATCAAGAAAGATAGCTATAGTTGGTGGTGGCATTGCTGCTGCCTATACTTATCGTGCTGTTATTGACACGGGATTTTCTGATATCACAGTTTTTGGTGGAGATTTCAAGAAACCTATTGGTGGGGCATTTTGGCTTAGATGGTTGCCAGAACAACTTTCGAAAAAAGTAAAAAGTTCTACAATTTTTATTCAGACTGTAGGTTCAGCAGAAGTTTACATGAGAAATCAATGGGGCGAAAAATTTCAACATTATCCGTCATCTTTTCCAAAAGGGCTAAGACAAGATATTAAAGATCCGGACTTCAAAACAGAGATTGGATACGATCCTGGACATTGTTGGGATTATTTGTGGGGTCAGGATTTAAATTTCGTACGAAAGTTTTTCACTGAAAATGAGGATTTTATCGATTTGCTAGGAGAATTTGATGTAGTTTTATCAACGATTGCATTACCTATGGATAAGAGGTCATGGTTAGATAAAGTTTATGAAAGAACAATAGTCTCAGCATCAAAACTTAAGAATGCTGCGAATAATGTTGTATATGTAGGATTAGATGATTCAAGCATAATAAGATTTTCGTATGTTTGGGGAAAAACTTTTTATGAAATAGGCTATAATAAAGTCGTAGACCTAGACTCTATATATAAAAAGTATAGCGAAGATTCCGTACAATTGCATAAATTTCCGGACATTATGCCGGATGTTCCTGCTGTACCTATGATTTCCGATCTTTCGGATAGACTTTTTCTTATCGGGAGATATGCCCAATGGAACAGAACTCTACTGTCACACGAATGTTACAAGATTACGCAGGAGATATTGGCGAATCTTTAAGACATTTATGGTTAAAGCAAGACGCTTATAATTCTTTAATTAAAGATATACAGTTAGAAAGAGACCCTATAGAGTGGACAAAAACTTATCTATTGGGCATGGTAAGTGAAGTTGACGAAATATTGCGCAATATTCAATGGAAATTACACAAAAAAGATAATCCAAAACTTAGTCTAACAAATATCGGATTTGAATTCGCAGATTTAACCAAGTACATTTTTTCTTTATGGCAAGTCTGGGGATTTTCCCCAGAACAAATGTTAGCATTTATTGATTTGAAGTCTAAAATGTTACATTTGATGTTAGCCCAAGAATCAGTTATATTGAGTAAAAATATTGTTATAAGTGATATTGACGGTGTATTGGCTGACTGGCGTTTAGAAATAAAACGGTGGTTTGAAAATAGTTCTAGTAAAAAATTATTCGATACAAGTAATTCTCTGCTAATCGATGTTGATCTAGCCCTATCCTATCCTGAATACAACGCTATGAAAGAAGAATTTGAAAGTATTGGAGGATATGCTACATTGCCTGCATATATTGACGGAATTAAAACAATAAAGAAATTGAAATTATCAAATTATTCATTTGTTGCTTCAACAGCCAGACCATATAAACAATATGAACGTATATGGTTGGATACTTATTTCTGGCTTGAAGAGAATGAAATATTTCCACATATACTGCAAATGAGCTCTTTCGAAAGAGTCCTATTTGCTAACGAGCTCAGAAGGCTCGGTCATCATGTTATTTTACTTGAGGATAATCCTGAGATAGCCTTGCGAGCAGCTAATACAGGTATTCGTGTTTATGTTAAACGTCAAAAGTATAACGAGTATTTAAATCATGAAAACATAGTTATACTAGATGACCTTTACAATTTAATCCAAAAAGAACAGGAGGAAGGTTATTTGCAAGATTTTGTAGAAAGCTATATAAGTCCATAAAATTATTCAAGGAGACATAAATGTTCAAAAAGCCAAATGATCCACAAGAAGTTAATGAAGTACCAGAAACTGCAAAAACAGAAGGAACAAAACAAGTCCCTGAATGGCACTTGAAAAGATTAGCTCAATTTGATAGAGCTTGTAGTGCCGGAAAAACTATATTTGACCATAAAAATCTTGTCTATAATGATGCTTTTGCAGAGGGCGGTCTCCTCGGAGTTGTAATTGAACTTAGGGGACTAGCCAAACGATTGCATCACATGGTTGTCAAAGATAGTGGTCACGGGTCTAATACTGATCAAGCCCTTATTTTGGAGCTATTAAAAGATTTGCACAATTACTCTGCTATGGGGATGATGACCGTAGCGGATAAAAACTATGATGGGACTTAGTCCTGTAGAAACATCAAAAGACACAATACTGTTTCTACAAAAGTTAGCAGCCTATAACAAATCCAAGGGGTTTGACGAGTCGTCGAATCCCTTGGAAGGGTTCAATTTTGACGAGGTAAAAATGCCGATCTTAGAAGAACTAAAATTTCATTCCGAAAAATTCGGGGATTGGTCTATACAATTTTGCGCTCCCCCTATTGCTAGAGCAAGTTTAGTATCTTTCACTGAAAGTCCTTTGACAGTTATGTGGTTTGCTACGAGAGCATATAAGGGAATTTATTCAACATCTGTAGAGAGAATAGAGGATTATGGCTTTGAGGATTCTTTGGAAGATATAGTCAAGACTAAATTGCAGACACCCTTAGAGATGATTCATACTCTTTGGTTATTACAAGACGTTTCTAGAGCATTTACGCATCAATTAGTTAGGTATCGCATAGGAACTGCATTTGTTCAAGAAAGTATGCGCTTCTTAGGAATGAAAGGAACGTATAAGGTTTTAGTAACTAATGATATACATACAGATTTTGGTAAATTTTCTGCGTATAAAACGGGCATAGCAGCAGCTATTTCTGCATACGTTAATTTATTAGAATCTGATGTTCCCAGTGAAGATGCAAGAGGAACCCTTCCAACAAATATTCTAACAAATATATTTTTTGACTGCTCTCTACGAACTTTGCAGGGAATATTTCCGCAAAGATTGTGTTGTCAAGCTCAACCTGGAGAGTGGCAACTAATCCTAAAAACCATGCGTGATCAGATAAAAATGAAAATGGGCGATAAGATTGAAGGATTATTACGGTCGCCATACGAATTAGGTAAGGACTGTGGCTATCGAGCTTCTTTTGATAGACCGTGTGTTTGGACTAAAAGGGAGAAAACTAATGCCGAAGATAAAACTTGATGTATTAATCAGTGATAGTGAGATAGTCATTACTCCACAAGATACTAAGATTACGCAACGAAGACCGAAAACGTCTAGATCAGAACAGGCTATTTTGTCAATTAAAGGAATTAATATGTGGAAGCCTTTCCAGCAGGTGGAAATAGAAGAGAAAGACTGGGACAATTATAATAGGAGAAGCTGATGCTCATATTAGCTTGTGCCAATTGCGGAAGTCTTAACCTTGTTAGTACAGGATTCTCTGCTGAATTTTATTGCAATGATTGCAAAGCTCTGTTACAATTATGGAGCACTAAGCTCGTAACCGTTACAGAGACTATAATTAAATTAAAACAAGATAAATTGAATTTGGTAGATAAAAGTTTGCCTGCATAAGCGGGTAATAAACTACCTTTAACTGTATTTTAGAAGCGTACAGAGGTTTGTGTGCTTCTATAAGTAGTGCTAAAATGGGGGTGTGGTAAAATTAGTACACAAATACTTAAAATGAATACAGTTAGGGGCTATTTTGTTCTTATACTGAGGGAAAATCATGCGGATAGATGAATTTACCGGAGATTGGGATCAAGCCGTAAAATATTTTCTTACAGAAGAACAAGTTTACCGTTGCAGGGGTAAACGTATAGCTATAGATACAGAGACTACGGGATTATTCTGGTATTGTAATGAACTTATAGGGATATCTTTAAGCTGTCCTGACGCTAATGTTCATGGATTTGTGCTTGTAACTAACGACAATTCTGTGTATGTAAAAAGGGAAATGTTAAAAATTCTAGACTCGCCTGAGACCACCTTAATCTTCCATAATGCTAAATTTGATTTACATTTTTTAGGCTGGAATCCCCGAAATTTACGGAGTAAAATTTTTGACACTTCTGTAATGATTCATCTGTACGACTCAAGATTGAAAAAATCCTTAGAAAAAGTAGAAGAAGTAGTTTTAGGCGAAGCGTCTAAGCGAAAAATAATAGCGTCATTACCAGCTAGAACTCCTGTATGGAGATATCCAATCCAAACATTAGTAGCAAGAGCAATTAATGATGCTATAGTTACTTATCAATTGGCTGAGACCCTGATACCAAGATTGCGAGAATTAGCATTACTTCCTATACTTCAAAAAGAAATGGAGTATATGAAAGTAATTTGGAATGCTGAAAGACGCGGAATTCTAATAGACGACGATTTTTGCGAGCGAGCTATAGGAAAACTAAGCATAACCCTTGAAAAATTAGAGCAAGAACTATTTGACGCTACGGGTAAAATATTTAATTGGAGATCGCCCCAACAATTGAGCATAGCAATTTACGACGGTCTAGGTATTCCCAAACCCAAAAATCCATTTGCTGATGCAGATGGCGTTGACCGTAGTAGATTTGCTGACAAAGGTCTTTATAAATCAACTTGTACTTCAACATTCTTGCTGACCGAAAAAGCAAAACACCCATTAGGACCTTTAATCTCTGCAGTCCGTGAAGCTGCAAGAATGATAAAGACTGCTCAAAAATATCAAGAACTAGCAGATGAAAATAGAGTAGTTCATCAGAATTATAATCAAACAGGTACTAGAACAGGTAGACTATCTTGTTCAAAACCTAATATGCAGAATGTTCCCTCACAAGTAAGGGGAAGATTTACTCAGAGTGTTTATTCTGGTGAGTTTATTCGGGAAGAAGAGTATAACTTAAGAAATTGTTTTGTAGCTCGTCCAGGATGTGAATTACTGTCTGTAGACTGGAAACAGATGGAAATGCGTATGTTTGGGATATTAGCTCAAGATACGTTTATGCTTAAAGTTCTTACAGAGGGATTAGATGTCCATGCAGAAATAGCTCAAAGAGTTTGGGGAACTTCGGATAAGGTTCATCGAGAATGGAGTAAAACAATTGGATTTGGGCTTATTTATGGCATGACAATTGGTAGTCTTATGCATAAACTTAGTATGACTTCTGTTGAAGCAGCCAGGATCAGAGACCAATATCTTTCAGAGTTTCCTAGAATAATGCCGTGGATGAATGAGGTAATCGAAGAGTGCGGTCAAAATGGATTTATCCGATACTGGAATAACAGAATATGGCGTGAGAGTTACTATAAAGATTATTTTAAGGGGGCTAACGCAAAAATTCAGGGAGGTTGTGCGGAAATTTTGTCAATAGCTGTTATTAGAGTTGGCGACTTCTTTCAAAGTTATCCTGAGTACGACAGCCACATTGTAAATTTTGTTCATGACGAATTGAAGTCCGAAGTTCCTAAGGAGTATGTGGAAAAAATTGCTAAAGAGAAAATGCGAATAATGGAAGTCCCGGATTTATTGGATCTACCTTTTTATAATTCTGCGAAATCCGGGGATAGTTACGGAGCTCAAGAAAAATTATTCAAAACAGCAGTTCAAGAACATGAGAAAATGTTTATCGACTTATTTGCTAAAGATATAGAAGATAACACAGAAGAGTCCGAAGATATGGATCTTGAATTAATCGAAGAATAATTTTATGGATACTAATATAACAGCGAAGTTATTACTCGATATATTTGGCGGTCATGACTACCATGCGAAATTGGTAGAAAATATGTCCGGAGCACACTATTTTCCAGTAGAAGAGCCTTTAGGGATAGAAAAGGTACGAGAACATTTAGACGGCGTTGAAACATTAGGAGCTTATCATTTAATACCTGATACGAATACTGTAAGATGGCTAGGATGGGACGTAGACAGTAATGATTTAGATCAAGCTAAACAATTAGCTTTAAAGATTTTAAAATATCTTACCAATATACCCCATGCTGTCGAGTTCTCAGGTAGAAAAGGCTATCATATATTAATATTTTTAGAAGAAGAAATTACTGCCAAGGATGCCCAGAAAGTTGTAGAAGAAATTCGTAAGAAAGAAGATCTAAACGCTACAGGTGAGACTCATGTTGAGTGTTATCCTAAGCAAGCACGTTTATCTAAAGATAAACCTAAAGGTAATCTCTTAAAATTGCCTTTGGGCGTACATTACAAATCAAAAAATAGAAGTAGATTTATAGACGTTAATAATGGGTGGGAAGGTGGACCAGATTTAAATCCATACGAGATTCTTAAGTACAGAGCATCGGTTGAAGATGTTATGGGTTTGATTAACCAATCTCCAGACCCATTTTATTCTATTGTAGAATTAATAGCACCATATTGGACTGAAGGTAGTAGGCATGATTTAGCTTTATATTTATCTGGATTTTTAGCTACTGACGGCTGGAGTTTAGATAATGCTAAAAAGCTAATGAAAGCAATCTGTGATAAAACTAATGATGCTGAAATTTTTAATCGCGATCAAACCGTATCTACAACTTTCAAAAGATTTCATGAAAACAAAACTGTACGAGGAAGACAAGGATTAGCTGAATATCTTCCCGTACCTGTAATGCAAAGACTCTCGGAGTTTTCTTCTTTTATGAAATCTCCGAACTCTTTACTGCAAGTAGACGAAATACGTTATTCTAAAGGAAGAACTAAGTTAGAAGCTGCCAGAATGGCAGCTCATTATATATGGCAAGTCTTTAACGATTCCGGTAGTTTATTATTTCAAACCAATGATAGCAGAGCATTTTGGTACGATGATGAGACACATGAAACTTATCAAGAAGGTACAGAATGGTGGACTGCAATACTCAATGGAAAATTCGGATTAAATCCAGTCGAGTCGTTTAGTAGAATGGTAATGCAAGAAATAAGATTGCGAATATTACGAGACTCTCCTACAATTCCTATCCAAAAAAGATCATACTGGGATGCCGACACCAAGAATTTATTTGTAAACCTCGGTGGTCCTGAAGTATATATTGTGAAATCAGAAAATAATATCGAAAAAGCATACAACGGACAATGCGGTCATTTCTTTGCTACTGATGTCATGCATGATTATACTGTGCCAGATTTTAGCGCAGACCCAAAAGATTCTTGGGATCATTTAATAAATGACCTGTCATTCGTAAAATCTGCCGATGCCCCTGCAACACCAGCAGAGCAACAAGAACTTTTAAAAGCATGGATTTTATCGTTCTTTTTCAAAGAAATAATGCCAACACGACCTATCTTGTCACTTATTGGAGCTCCTGGTTCTGGCAAAACAACCGCCATACGTAGAATTGTTAGGATTTTAGAAAATCCTCACGCAGATGTTCTAGGTATTCCAACCGACAAACAAGACGCTTTGCGATCAAGCATTGAGAGACATTCGCTATTAGTAATTGATAACTTAGAGAAATCAGGTGCATGGTGGATGGTAGATATCTTAAATAAACTTGCTACAGGACACCATATAGAAATACGACAATTATATAAGACTAATGCTATCCACCTTATAATTCCGAAGTGTTATGTCGCATTAACAGCAGTAAACATTCCATTTAGTGACGAAACATTATTTACTAGATTGTTAGTTCTTGAAATGCAAAAGCTAGATAATCCTATACCTGAACATTCAATGCAAAAAACTATCACAAAAAATTTGCCCGCAATCTGGGCAGATTTGCTTAGGAAATTAAGCATCATAGTAGGAGAAATTGCGCAAGAAAAATTAGTTAAAGCTCCTACAAAAAGTAGGCTAGTAGACTTTACAGTTTTTTGCGAGCGAATAAAAGAATGTTCAATTATTAACGGTCAAATCCTGTCTAGAGGTCTTCTTTCAATGACCGATAGTCAAATGAAGCAACTACAAGAAAGCTCCCAAGCGGTCAACCTATTACGTGAATGGATATCCCTGCGACCGCAAGAAGCAAATGAGTGGATGACATTTGCACAATTGTTCAATACATTGGTGGCTATGGCTGGAGCTCGTAGAGTGCAATTTAATTGGAAAACAGCCCAGGCTCTTTTTAGGCATTTTTCCACCATAAGTGAAATTTTACAACGAGAATATCAAGCAGAATTCAAAGGCATGACTAATGGCTCCGATCCAGCAACTACCTATGAAAATGTAAGAGTTAAATTCAATACAACTTTCTTGTAAGGGAGATAAAATGCCTGAGAAAGTAAATGTTAATCTTACCGATGTGCTAAAAGAAGCCCGAATGGAAATAACCGTAACTTTAAAGAATACCTGGAGATTTTATCTTGCCTTGAAGTTATTGCGAATGTCTTGCTATTTAGCGCAAAAGATTGGATCTTTCAAGATTATATCTGTAAAAGTAAAATAGAACTTATTAAATTTATGTGCGAAATTTTATTTTTATTTAGACAATTTTGCTGTTATAATGCTGGTGCAAAAATTAGTGCTTTAGAAATTATTCTATGAAACTTTATTCAGATAGCGGCTTGGAATATTTCGTGCATACATTAGAAGCAAATGATCTATATAAGCATACGCATATTTATATACCCGAGAATTATATAGATATGACAGGGCTTAACCGTGACATAGCCAGAATGGTACGAGATAAACTTGTCATGATAGTTGTTATATGTGCTATCCAAACTGAAATGCATATTTCAGTAAGAGCTTTCCAGAATATTTCATGTGATGGAGAATTGCGGGAAGTAAATTGCGATGAAAGCTCAACTCTATTCCAATATAAATTGACCAAGAAATTACTGGGAAATGATATTTTAAACTTCATTAATCTAAATGATATCTTGGTCAAATTAAGCTCATTGAAACAACAAATGGTCGGCTTTAACAACATAAACCAAAATTGAAAGATTTAGCTAATGGATGCATTTTTATATCAACTAGAAGCTAGAAAATACAAAATATATCCTAATGAGTCTAAAATTATTTATCCGGTTTTGGGACTTGTAGGGGAAGCCGGCGAGACCGCAAATCTAATTAAGAAGGTCATTCGCGATAGCTCAGGAAATTTCAATAATCCAGAATTTATCAGTAAGTTAAAAGATGAGTTGGGAGATGTTTTATGGTATCTAGCAGCAATCTGCGAAGACTTAAATCTAAATCTATCAGATATAGCAGCAAGAAACTTGAATAAATTAGAAGATAGGTACGTAAGAAAAACTCTTGGAGGTAGCGGAGATGACAGATGAAAACACCCCTAGAAAATAATGAGGACGAAGTTTCAGATATTGTATTGCAAATAGGAGAATATATGCTACAAGTTAATTCTATAAAAGCAGACAGGAATAAAATTCAACGGTCACCCCCCGGAAACATGAATAAGTCGGATTCACAATACCCTCAACTTGATTTTTATGATGATGGTTGGGGAATTCAAATTTGTCCTAATTAGGAGAAATAAAATGTCAGATAAGCCACCTACAATAGTAGATTTATTTACACCTTCCGAAGATCGCAGGATTCCATATGCTATAGTTATGGATAAAATAATCAGGTCATGGATATGTTTTGTAGCTTTTTTGGGATTAACAATCCATACCATAATTACAGATTCCTTTAGCGTTCAAAAATGGATTGCAATTATGATTTTATTTATCCTAACAGTAGGTATAGCTCCCAATTTACCTAGATCAAAATAAACCTTTAAGTCCTTTCAGGAGGGACAATAATGAACGGAAAATTATTCTTAGCATTTCTAGCTTCAGCATTATTACTTGCTGCACTTTTCGGTCTTGACCCTACATATAATTCTATGTTTACGGGCACGCAAATTCCGACAACAAAAACTCCACAAACTACAGAGACAATTGTTCCGGCAAATACTTCTACACAAATTCCTACGAGTACTACTACACAAATTCCTACTAGCACTCCTACAAAAATTTCTACGAGTACTCCGACAAATATTCCGGAAAATACTTCTACACAAGTTCCCATGAATACTCCGACGGAAATTTTTACAGCAAGTCCAACTGTAACCGAATTAGTTCAGCCGACTTTTACTTATACTCCTATTCCGACCGAACCAGTCGAGATAACAGAAACTGTGGTTTATTCCGGAACAATAACTCCGCAATTCAACAATCCTATAAAAGATACAGAGCTACCGAATACTGGCTTATTCGACGGTCAGACCCTGAACTTAAACCAGATGGTTGGATTAAGTTTAATCTTAGTTATTATAATAATGGCTGTAAAATTCGTACGATTTGTATCTAGAAGGAGTATAGAATGATATGTTTTAGCATTTCTAATATTCTAATCTATGCATTTTTAGCCTTGCTATTAGGTCTATTTATAGGCTTATGGATTGGATCAGGAACTAGATATCTTGCTGACAGCATTAATTCCGAAGATAGTGATCTTTGAACAATTTAGGCAAATATTACAAGGTATAATAACACCTAAACCATAAAATAGAAGCGTACAGAGGTTTCTGTGCATCCAAGAAAGGTGTTATTATACCTTTGTGGTAAAATTAGTTGCATGTAACTTTACAAGGAGAGAAAAATGTCAAAAATCAAACCTTTTTCCAAAAATAAAAAGAAATATGTACACATTTCTGGAGATGGTAATACTTACGTCATTCGCGAAGATAAATCTAGTCTAGATCACATTGGAAAACCTGCTCCGATAAGCTCAGATCATGACATAGCGTCATTCGCTGAACTATTGCGAAGTTTAGGATATTCTGTTGACATTAGATAAATCTAACGACTTTTGGCTTTTCGAGTATTTTCCGGCAGAGAAACCAAGAATAGTTAGAATAAATTGGGCAAAAGAATTCTTATCCGCAATAGTATGGTTAATAAGATTTATAGGGCTAATTTTCTTTCTGACTCTTATGATCATAATAATTAGCATACTGATATTATTAGATTGGATATTCGATGATAATTACAGCTATAGACTTCGAGACTACTTCGTTAGATACAACTAATTGCTCTATAATTGAAACAGGCATAGTGTCGTATGATGTTGCCGAAGGACAAATACTGACCGTCAGAAGCTTTCTAACAAAACCTAATATTGGTTTTAGATTAGCCAAAGAAATAACGTATGCGACTGGAATATCCGATACGATGCTTCATAAATACGGTATAGAATTTTCAAAAATATCCGCGAATATTATTGGGCTTTTAAAGAACAGCGATTTTTTGGTCGGTCATAATGCTCTACAATTTGACGCTGTAGTTCTAGCTAACGAATTTAAAAGACAGGGTTTGGAAATGAATACCCCTTGGATAGATACAATGATAGATCTTCCGGTCAACACCAAGGGATCTAGGGCTCTTACGTATATGTGCGCCGACCATGGATTTCTAAACCCATTTCCCCACCGAGCAGTCTTTGACGCTATGTCCTGTCTACAACTATTATTGAAGTATCCGTTGGACATGGTCATTCGCATAGCATCGACAGAAATGGTTTGGCTGAAAGCAAATGTGTCTATTGACACAAAGGATCTTGCAAAAAATCTGGGATATCGATGGGACGATGTCAACAGATATTGGGTCAAACAATTGCGAAGATTTTGGCTACAAGATGAATTAGACGACGTACAAGACTCAGGATTTGAAGTTATCATTCTAAATGGATATTCGTACAAACAAAATCTAGTATAAGATGTTAAAATATCGACCGTCATACAAACCTGTAAGAAGAATATCAGATGGAAGAATTTTCTTTTGTGCTTTAAGCGCAGCTAAATTTTATCGTAAAGAAATAGCACATCAAATTGAAAATTGCTGTTCTGGATTTTTGGCAGTTGTGGAAGGAGAAAACTGGGAATGGTACGATGGAGAGATTGCTATTCCTGATCTCGGAGACATAGAAGAGTTAAGGTTTAGAATTGCAAGAAAAAAATCAAAATTAGAACGTGAGCATAGAGCGATTATAACTTCTCGAAGTAACCGCTCAAAAATCTATGTTCTTAATATGCGGCAGACAGTATTTGAAATTTCTAATTTTTTACGTAAGTTTTGCGAAATATTTGATCCTGTAAAATGGTACAGATACAATGATCTATTTAATCAATATAAATTATGGTGCAAACGTTATTCATACGAGCAAAGATTCACAATAGCAAGGTCATTCGGAAGGCATCTATCCTCATGGGAAGATTTATACAATCAATCTTGTGGGGTAAAGATAAGAAAGACCAAAGGGAAATATTTCAATTACAAAGAAGTAACTTTTGTAGAGGCTAATATAAACCATGGATTTAATCCATTCTTGCCACTAAATGAAATCTTGCACGAAAATTCGTCAAATATAGTCATACATAGAATTCCGGTACGAAATTCTCAAATACCCGTGTTCTGTCTTTCAGATCAGCATACCTATCCATCAATATTAGAGACTAGTAATCATACGGGATGTAATCCATTAGAAATAAGGTTTGCCCTTCATGGAGATATGGATCAAGTATTGGGATTTGGTCAACCATTCAAGTTCATCTTCGGAAAATTCGAAAATGTTCCTGAGGATTGGTTTTTGAATATTATCGAAGTTGAAAACCATAAACATGAGTCTATAAATATGCCGATAAGCATTATTGAGCTTATAAGCGGAGTTCCGTATTTATCAATAAGAGAAGCCAGCAGGCAAACAGGTATATCTGCGTATAAAATAAATAAATCATTACGAGATCCCAAAGAGAAAGCAGCAAGAGTCATTCGTTTTCTTGGTCAAGAACCAATAAGATATAAATTTGTAAAGCAATGAAAACAACTGTCGTGTTTTACATTTGGGGTCAACGTTCTGAGACCGTATTTGACGAAACATCAGAATTAGATCCGCTAACTTGGATACAGACCTGTTATGCTAAAGGATTTATTTTACCAGACGAAGTTTACTTAGAAAATAATGTTCTTTTATATTCAAAGGAACAGCTAATGGAAATTTTACTAGAAGGATAATATGAAAGAAGAATTTATTGAAAAAAGTTTCAATTCCCGTAGCAGATATCAGATAAAAATAGCTGAGACTATTCTATCAGATTATGTAGCCCAAGGATTTAGACTATCGTTACGTCAATTATACTACCAATTCGTAGCTAGAGGTCATATTCCTAATACACAAAAAGATTACAAAAATTTAGGAAATTTAATTTCTAATGCTAGGCAAGCAGGACTTATAGATTGGGAAGTTATTGAAGACCGAAATCGTGAGACAGTTTCAACTCCACATTGGAACTCTCCGGCAGAAATAGTCATGACTGCCGCCAATGTTTTCAGGATTGATAAATGGAAAAATCAACCTTACCATATAGAAATTATGGTCGAAAAAGACGCACTTAGCGGAGTTTTGATTCCTGTAGTAAATGAGTTGGATATTTCTATAACGGCAAACAAGGGATATTCTTCTACATCCATTATGTATGATATAGGCAAAAGACTAGCAAGATTAAGTTCTACTGGAAAGTACATACGGATTTTATATCTTGGTGACCATGACCCTTCAGGTATAGATATGACCAGGGATATCGAAGATCGACTTAGATTATTTTCTCGTTTATGGGACGCTACCAGACTTCAGGTTACAAGGTTAGCATTAAATTGGGATCAAGTGGAGCGATGGAATCCACCAGAAAATCCCGCTAAACAAACTGATACTAGATATCAAAATTATGTTGAAGAGTTTGGAGATTCTTCTTGGGAATTAGACGCTATAGAACCGATTGAATTAGCAAATCTAATACGCAACGAAGTTCTAAATTTACGAGCTGACGATCTATGGGAGAAAAATGTAGAATTAGAAAATTCTATGCGGGAAGAGTTACGGTCATTCGCAGATAATTATGGAGTCAACAATGACTGATAAGATTGAGCAAGGTCTTGAGAAATATAAAGCAATTCAAAAAAGTCTAAAAAGTCAGGGTGCAGTAGAAATTGGCACAAAATCAGAGCCTGCGGTATTAGCTTTCAGGGTAATACCTGATATAAAGAAAAATTCTGTCGTTTTGGAATTCAATCAAGTTATTAAATTTGTTGGATTTACGGTCGCTCAAGCTAGGGTGCTGGCACAGGCTTTACGTCAAGCCTCAAATGTGCTCGAGAAAAATATACAAAATGCTACTACTGAAGCCACAAGTGGAAATATTAAGCCTTCCGACAAGAGTACAGAAAAGACTTCAGGTCATTCGCGAAAGTCGCGAAAAAGACACGCAAGAAATACTTGAAATCTTGTATTCTAGGAAGTTAATATCAGCAAATTATTCGGAAACCTGCCTAAATGTAGATCGATGGTATTTATGTCGTCATTCGCAAAGAAAACATAAGACTTATTCTTTGGGGGAAATTGTTCACGATCCGCATTCAAATATTTTGCTGCGAATAATCATTCAGGCTCTTATAGATTATTCCAATAATCGTCCATGTGATCTTGGAAAATGGCGTGGAGATGATCCTCCAGGTGGGTTTAGAACAAAATGTATTTACTCTGAGCATATATGCAGAGAACACGCTACAAATTATCTTGAGGATATATCCTCTGAAGTTGAGCAATTTATAGGTCTAACCCCAGGTACTATTCAAAATTATATGCAAAAATTGTACTGAGCTCTACAAACCTCTATAAGTATCTTAAAATAGTAACAGGTATAAAGGTATGCGTTACAATAAATAGAGGTTTATAGAGCTTTTTGGAGATATTTAGAGATATTTTTTAGCCTGGTATTGCGCCATAAAACAAAAAAAGATTACCTTTCGGTAATCTTTTAATAAATTTTGTCCCGAAGGATTAGCAAATTTCGGTACGCAATTTCCACCCTTTTTTGATCCATTAATGATATCGAGATTAGAAAATCCTTTCTAAGCCTGTCTAATTCTAATTGTAATTTTTCATCCTGTACTTTTCCTATTAGCTCAAAAAATCTTACTTGTAAGTCTTTTTTGAATTTATAGTCGTTATACCTGGGACTTTCTGCTGCTTTCGCTGCAACCAGAATTAACTTATCTAAATGTATTTTTACTTTTGCTGAGACTAAATACCTTTGCGTGTAAACCTCTGTAGGCTTCTGTAATTTAGGCAAGGTTACTAATGTAGCCGTAGGTAAGTTTAGAGGTTTATAGAGATTATTAGCAAGGTTTTTTGTCTCTGTGGTAATACTGGTTGTGGGGGCTGTAAGCAAAGATGTAAGCTGACATAAAAGTAAAAATCCCAGGATAATTATTATACCCGGAATTTTTCTCAATGCTTTTCCTCCAAAGTTTTGAAAGTTTTCTCTTTTTCATAGAGTTCTTTTTGGGTTTCGGCAGAAATCTTAGCGATATAAGCAGCCAAATCATCCCTTACTTCGTCAATACAAGCTAAAAATGTTGATATTGAAACTTCCTTTCCTTTCCTTTGAATTTTATTATATTCAAGACTTATCGAGCTGAGCAAATATCTTTTCATGGCGTCATAGTATTTAGGATAAAGTGCCTCGAACTCTTCAACGGTCAGCTCTTCCATGTTTGAAATAACTTCTTCTTTCCTTGGCATATTATTCTCCTTTTAAAGGTTTAAATAACTCATTGACCAGTATTTCTTGTAACTTTTCGTAAATTCTATTGATTATGATAAATGCTATTCGATGTTTACAAAATTCTCCCCTATCTATCGAATCAGGACAATGACAGCCATACTTTGTAGTCCCGTACGCATAAAACTTTTCTGCACTTTTACCACTCTGAATTATCTGCAAAGCCTTTCTTACACGAGCATTACTCAACTGACCTCGCTTTGCAGCTCCAAAAGCCTTATTCCATTCTCTGAATAGCAAGGACTTAAAAAGTTTAGCGTCATCCATTTTGGACTCCTGTGCTTACATATTTAGTTTACCACACCTGATCTCTTTAGGCAAGGCTAGAGGGTATAAAAAATTCTGGGTGAGATAGTATTCGATACCATCTCACCCACATTACTAGCGACTGAGGTTAAGCTCGGCTTAACACGAGAAGATTAGATCTAACCAACTCTCCCAGACGCAGTTGCGAGAGTTAGGGTTGCAGGACTGGTACTCACCACCGCTAACATCATCATGTTATTAGCTCTCGCAGTAAATTAGAAGGTTCTACGCTGCTTCTTAAGCACTATGCACCAACAACAGTCCTGACGGGACCCTGGATTTCGACACTCTGTATCTATGCCTATTGGTTCTAACCGTTAGTATATAGCCGAGTCAATAGAAATCCTGCATTTTCATCATTTCATGCGGAACTACACTACTTTGAATGCCTTGCTTTCCGTCTAAATCGTTTAGGTGCATAACGGTCTAACGTCCCGTTGCTAACCCGCTGGCGTAGGATTAGTTCCTTTACCGAGTGCCAGACTCTTGACCAAAGACAGGCGACGGTCTGTCCTCAATCCAGACTTTTAAATAGACTGCAAATTAATTAATAACGTTTTCTTCTGGTTACGCCTGTACCTCTGCCCAGCACCAGAAAAGCTCTAGGAGGTTTGCTTATTATGTCAATTTGCAGTCCACTATTATAGTGGGAGCTACTTAGATTCACCGCGAAGGAAAAAGGCAAAGAAATGGTTACTTTCTTTTCGCTCTCCACTTGCCTGAAACTAAATTGGTACTTTCCAGCTTATTACACACGGTCTGGGTTCTCAACTTAGTTTCAGGCAAGTGGGGCAGTCATTGATTTGCTAGACCTCTGACTGCCTCGTGTGTGCCCCGAACACGGGTGTTCGAAGTTAATCGCTGGGAGCTTCCCAAACATTTGTCCGTGAAACTCCAGGTTGATTGCCGATCGGCGTGGCTTTTACGCTGATAACTTTCTTTTCTTTCTTTGCACTTTTGACCGCTCCACCTTCACCCTCAGCTTTCTCTTTCTTAGCCCGAGGTTTGCGGGGAGTTTTGCCGAACTCTTCGCTCTGCAAAAGGTCAATGCCGGTCGTCATAACTTCACCGTGGAGATAACGTGTCCTGCCAACAAAAACGATCTGAAAAATGGGATGCAGCGGAGAATTCATCCCACGATCGCCTCCGGTAGCACGAACCATCTTGGAAACCGGAATGCTGAGTTCCTGGCAACGTTTGGAAAGATCTGCTAACTTCACATATCCAGCAGGGACTTCTGCGACCGTGAGCTCTACTCTGCGTGCCGCAACCTGCTCTTCAGTCCAGGATTCGTCCCGGAACTGTCGGCGAGGCTTTTTGCCTTCTACAACTTTTGTTTCTGACATAGAATTTTTCTCCTTTTTGAATATTTGGATAGCTGAACCGCAATCCATTCTGCACTAATAATACCACAAATCACTTCATATTGCAAGGGTAAAACTGAAATTTAGGCTTATTCATTCTCTGCTTTATGGGCTATATAGACTGCAATAACGGCTACAACTAGACCCAATAAGATGAATAGACAATTTCCAAGCCATTGGGTTTGCGGTATCGTCATTGCCCTAGAAATTTGAATTAATTCTATCATTTCCAATCCTTATTGAAAGAACTATATGGACTAAAGCTAGAAGTATCAAAATTGAACACCCGCAAAATTTCAACATTTAATTTCCCAATATTTTTTGAATGTACTTGAGTATAGTCCAAAATATATTCGCAGCAAGAATAGCAATGACTATCTTGGCAATAAGCTCAAAAAATTTGGCTAATATGAACATGAGCTCAGTTAGCCAATCTTCTCTGTCATCCATTTTAAGTATTGTCCAATGTATCAACTATAAATTCTCGCAACAAATCTATCAGCTTTTCTTCAAGAGACTTCTCCATGGATCTATCTTGGCTGCACTCATGAAATGAGGGATTCGTAGAGTTGTTTATTATTTCTCCTAATCTTTCCAGAGAAGAAAATGATTGCCATATTTCTTTCGAACATTTAGGACAAAAAAATCGTATTTCGAACTCCCCACCCCCAGAATATCTAAATAGAAATTTTGTCGTCTCGTCGTCATATACAAAATAAACAATTCCATCTGCTGCTTTATAGAAAGATATTTCCTTATCTTCTTTATATCCAAATCTGCGCTCTAAAAGTTGTATGGCATTAATCTTTTTACTTTCATATTGAGCTTTTAAATAATCTTGCTGTTCGAGAAATGCAGTTTCATGAGCAAGTATAGCTCTTTTTATTAAAGTTGAGGCTTCTTCCATAGCATTACTCCAAAATTATTCTAGGAATATCGTCCTCGACCAAATACCCTAGAATAATTGATGAACTAAAGAATAAATCATTTGTTTTAGTATTTCTTATTAAAATAAGGTCAGTCCAATCCGCATAATCTTTATCCAGCAGATTTGCTTTCACCTTACCAATCACTTGATGCTCGTCAGCTAATTGATTATACGTTCTAATAGGAAATTGTCTGAGTAACTTTACCGTAAACGGTTTGGTCACTTCTCCTATAACTAAACTGGCAGTTATTACCTTGAACTCGTATCTAGTTTCGGACATTTTATTCCGCCTTGAAAACCCTCTCGCCAGTAGCTTCATAATAGGTCTCAGCGAGAGCCTTGACCAATTCAGGGACTTGCTGGATCGAAACTACAATATTGTTGCGACCGTAAGCCAGGTCACCAGAGTTGTTATTGAAGTAAGGCTCATTGATCTGGAGCTGAAACACGTCTGGTTTGTATTTATTGAACCTGGTCTCAACCCAGAAAGTCTTGGTGCTGGGATCGTTAGGGTTCTCTGAAATTTGTTTTCTCTGCGTTATTTTTGGTGTTGACATTTTGTCTCTCCTTGTATAGATATAAGCGTGAAGCAATCAAGCTATATTTATAATAGCACAAAATACGTCTAATTGCAATAGGCAAAAACTACTTTTGTTCTGTTAGAATATATCTTGTTACAACCTCTCTAACGGCAAGCAGATTTTTATCAACGGATATTTTTGTCAACTCAAATTCTTCTACACCGATAACTTTAGGCAACAATCTTTCCAATTGCTTTGAGGCTTTTATCTTTGCAGATTTCTCATCATTAGCACTCAAAAACCTGGTAAAATTATCGTCATTGCCTTTTTCTAGGAAGAAGTAAGTTTTCACAAGCTATCTCCAAGTATTCGAAATAGCTTTTAATAATCCATAATATTTCTGCCAAAAACCAGCTTTTGGAGGAATACAAGACTTTTCAGTACTAGATATTACGGTCACCAACTCAGAGCAAGGAGGGCAAGGCTCTTGAAAGCATGGGAATTTTGATTGGCATTCTTGTGTTAGCTTTGGTGTGACTGTTGTGATAGCATCGCAAGGAGGGCAGGGGGGATTAAGGCATTGAATCCTTGACTGGCATTCTGGAGTTGGTTTTACTATTCCAGCAAAAGCTGAAACATTTTGTGGAATATACAGAACAGAGTAGATCATTAGAGCAATCATGATAATAAGTAAGATTATCAAAGCTCCTGTAACAATCTGCCCAATAATCTGGTTCCTTCGATATTTCGTTCTAGCATTTCTTATTTCTGTGTCGTTCATTTTATTCTCCTTTTTTCTACAAAATTCTTAAGTATTTCGTTGAAAATATACCCCGTCACATATAGCTCCACCCAGACGGTGGAGACGAGGTTTTCCAGTTTTTGTTGGTTTATATCTTCCCTTGCATACGGGACAAGTTATGTACCCTTTGGGCATACTGAGCCACTTTTCGTCAACAGAGAGAATGCCATGTAATTTCCATTCGTGTTTGCAGTTACGGCATATACCTTTGACATACGCTTTTGATGGCGGTAGTTCATGTCTAGAATTATCTGGCTCCCACACGATAATAACTTCGTATACCTCGTGCAGAACAACAACTCTATGACGACATTTTGGACAGCTATGCCATAAACTCATACGCTTATCTCTATCTGTTTATTGTTACCACCAGTCTGGCATATCTCCTAACCAAGATTCTTGTTTTATGATTATTTTCTCCTCCAGGCAATGAATGCAAAAATAAATATCAATCCTTTTCCAGTCCTTTGAAGGAAATAATCCTATAGAACCTCTTTCAGCCTTTTGCTTTTTGGATTCTTTTAGCTGATATTGATGGATACAATTTTCCATTATTCTCCTTTTTGCTACAAACCTCTATAAGTGTCCCAAATTTTATAAAGGTATAAACACACCTAACCATTGTTTACGAGGCGTACAGAGATTTTTGCACGCATTAAAAGCTTCTAAAATAGGTATTTTGCTACCCCTAACTAAATATTGATGTAAGGATAACAATACTTGACAGGACTAACAAGATTATACCGAATAAAACAAATAAATCTTGTTTGATTTTTCGATCTAATCTTATCATTGCCCTGTTCAAACGACTAAAGTTTAACTCTACATCCAATATATCTTTTGATAGCTGATTAAGCTCGAAGGTTAGCCAATTTATTCTTCTGCGTAATTTTTCCATATCGCTAGTCATCACTTTTTGTCCAATATCTTAGCGTCGATCTTGTCAGAAATGTTTTTAGACCACAAAGCTCCCGATAATGTCCAAATAATTGCCAATGCCTCGTCGTCGGTAAGGACAATGCTTATGTTGTCATCGAGCCTTGAAAGTTTAAGATAAATAGTCTCAGTCTCGTCATTAAGAACTATACCTGCACTGATACTACAATCGTCGTAATCTTGTTTAAGAACTTCCTCTACCTCAAATTCATGCGTAGATGAGAAATGGATAGTGAAAGTTTTACTCATAGTATTCGCTTTCCATTCCTGAAAACTCCAACGTCATCGAAATTTTTAGCCGGAGTAATCTTAATTCCATTTCCTCGACCAGATAGCTGTAAATCTCTAATTTGATCGACTGTATCGGGATCAGTAGAACCTGGCTTACCATATCTTATCTCGTAATTGTCGGTTTGCAATCGACCAGTTTGCCTGGATCCTAGTAATTCGTGCGCTCGATTGACATGTCTTTGCGAGTGGCAATCTCTCGAATTAAGATTTTGAAATGGGTTAGATAAATCTGCACCATTTCTACCGAGATATGGATTGTATCTTTTAGCCGAGGTAGCTTGCAGGATAATATAAATTAGTAAGACTGGCAGAGCAATAAGAAATCCAGCAATAGCATAATTTACGATAGTTACAATGAGCATTGTGACAGGAACCCAGGCAAATCCTAGCAGGATACCTGCTACAATTGAAATCATGATTAACGCAAATGCAAATTCTAGGCAGCCTTTCATTTCCAAGTCCTTTCGTCGAATACATCAGGAATATCCCTTGTAGGATCTCGATAAAGCCTGGTTACGGTCTTTCCATAATCAGACCTGCGCCTGCCACCAAAAATTCCTCTAATCGCATAGATAAATATTGTGATTATCCATGCAGCGCAGGCAAGCAAAGCGATAACTGATATTGTGATAATTATTACGTCCATTTTAATCTCCTATTTTAGAGTCTTTGCCGTAGAATTTTTATTATTGTTCTAATAGATCGCTCGATCAAAATCAAGGATATCGTTATAGATATCAATAACAAAATTGATGATGTCTCGAATAATGTCATTTACGGAGCTCCTAGCAAAGGCTTAATCAATGTCAACACAATGCAGCCAGCAATAAATGATATGAGCCCTAGAATAGCAAACCATTTGACAATAGCACTCTCAGTCCCTTTGGCAAGCTCGTCGTGAACAGGAATTACCATAATAGGACGCATGTGCTCGGGGAGATCGTTGTTGGCGGGGGCATAGACTTTGCAGTGAGATCCCTTGCCCATCTCGACACGACAGCCACTTTTCTCAGCAATGCCGATGTAATAGCTCCCGCTATGCTTCTTGCTCATCATACACCCCCTCTTCCTCGGTCACAGGTTCCATCTTGGCAGCGGAGTTCGCAGGGAGAATCGTAATGAGAAGATTTAAAAAGTCTTGCGCTTTTTCAAATGAAATCTCGCCCAGAACAATTTCGATACGATAATTAATTAACGGATACATTTTAGCTCCTTATGGGATAGAAAAAGCTTCTTTTGATTTTTCCGGAGTTGCGGTCACTTGAAATTCCTCGTACGCCTCCTTGTATAGGGCATAGGCATCTTGGACCTCAGTTAGCGTTGCAAATCCATATCCAAATGCCCGTTGCAGACTAAGATATTCTTGATGCAGTTTCTTTATGGTCTCTTTAGATTTTTGCTTGTCCATTTTTAATCTCTTATTGTAAGAAAGAATTTTTCTTGCCCAGAATTTCCTCGTCGGCAATATCTTCGTGAATAACTATAATTTTACCATCTTTATTAATTTGCGGAATTTCCATAGATTGGGATATTACTCCATTCGTTTTGTCTTTTATCCTATTTGCTTTCGCAGCATCAGTAGTAATTTCGACGGTAGAGTTGTGCAGTATAAGATAAAACGGATTTTTCATGCCTCAGTCCTTTATTTCCTTATGAATGGTAAATAAACTTTCTGACTTGGATAGCTTGATCCTCGAGCACCTGCGATCAAGTGCCATGTCCCTGTAGGTCTAGCATAGATATATGCTGAGATAATAACACAACGATTTGCATTGTCGGGAGGAATCCAATATTCAAAGTAATATACATAATTGATTGCTTGAACAACAGGGATCCCATACTCCCAAAGACCGCTATCACAATCAACCCAGATATCTGCAAACGAATCGCTTGCATACCAGGGAGGATCATCCCAACGGACATATAACGAGCCAGGCTCAAACGAAACCAGATAAGGTCCTGCTTGAGGAGCAATATTAAAGGACGCACTTATCGTCGCAGAAATTAGAATTAGTATAGAAAATAGCTTACGCCCATATTTTTCGGTCATTTTCTTGGTTTCTCTTTACGGATAAGGTGATCCCAAAGTCCCTCGCGAATTTCTCGCTGACCTTGCAGAAATTGTATTTTCCAGCTCAAATCTCTCTCAAGGTCTATACTTCTTTTGTCGACGAAAGTTCCATCCGATAATTTCACCAGATTTGAGGAATTTTCTGTGTCTTGTGACTTATTCATTTTGGTTTTACCATGAACCCAACCAAAAATCCAACAATTGCGCTCACTATAAGGGCTATGATTAAAATTTCCATGATAATTTCCTATTTATCATGCTCTTCTTGCTTTAGCAAAAGTTCAACATATTCCTTAGCTTCTTTCAAACCTATTTCGTAAAAACTTCTCATTGCTTTTATTAGAGCAATTTTAGGATATTTTTCTAATTGATCCGGAAAATTCTGCTCAGCATAATTTCGAAGAGCTTGTAGACTAGTGTTCCTTACAGGATAAGCTGTCAAAATTAACCAACCAATTAGTCTCCACTTAAGAAATCTTATATCGATTGGAATTTTCATTAGTTGCTCCTTACGACTTGTACTCTATTCTTCCACCCAAAATGTTTATCGACCGCATCAACCATTTTGGATATTTATTTACGCGAGCATAATTCACAGTCAACCTGCCTAAAAACTTTGGGACAATTATTCTAGCATACACGTAGTCACTGACTTTCAGCCAATCTGTAATAATATAAAATTTATCCGGAAACATTAGTCTCACCGCAAATTCTCCTCAACGATTCTTCGTATTCGTGTTAAAGAGCGTCTGAAAATAGCAAAATTTCTATCTGGTAATGGAAATTCACCAGACGTTATTTTGAATACTCCAATCAATTTTGTAGTTAATTCTCCTGACAATTTTCCGTCAGCTTTTGCCCTAACAATAAAGAGAATTCCGTCTTTATCAACATACTCTACTACACTATGATCAGGAGAATAGGTATGCAGATCAAAACCAAGATCTCTTGCAATAGCATATTCTGGAAAATTTTCGGTCATCATTCAGGAGAGCTCCCTGTAAATTTCTGGATGATTTCCCTGGCTTCATCTTTTGCCATTCCACCAAGGATTTGTGCTCCAATATCAGACAGTTTTAGCGTATCATAAGCTATTCGTAGCTGATGCTTTTCTGGTACACTAAGAGACCTGTTACTGTATCGTTTATTGCGCTTGCTCTTCTTTTTAGTCGCCATTTTAGTTATCCCAACAATAGCACTCAGGCGGTTCGGGAAGAAGATCTCCGACACGCTTGCCCCATCTCCAACCGCAATGGGAACACTCGTTTTCTTCTACGTACCAGGTCTCTACCAGATCATTCCAGCTATCCATTTGGTCACGCCTACCTTGCGGAGTAGCATCATCTTCATTTGATATTGCTACCCATATATCATTCGGGTCAGGCGGAGGGTTGCCAATGACCCATTCGTAGCAGCGGGGGCAATGACCGAAACAATGTTCGCAGGGTTCGGGGTATTCGGGGAGGCGAGCTACGGTCGAGCCGTAGGGTACGACATCGCCGCCAGCCATAACGATACCAGAGCCGTTACACTTCTTGCAGTAATTCGGGTAATCCTTGATGTAAGCAGCGTGTTCCTCTTTCCACTTCTGGGTTAGCTCTGTGCATTTCGGAGTGTGGACCCAGGTATGTGGAGAGTGTAATTCACTAATGTCAAGAATGTGTTTTATAGGGTCGGTTTCAGTCATTTTGAACTCCAATGTTACCATGGATGGTATTTGTCATCCGTAGAAGTGATCAGACGTAGTACAAAAAGTCCAAACAAAAATCCGCCAATAATAAGTCCCAACATTTCAGCTTCAGACATTTTAGACCTCCATTAGTCTATTACCAGCACGGTAACTGAATCTGGGCTTTCGCCCATAATTTGATCGTCAACGAAATTAATATCAGGGTCATCATAAATGTCATCCAAACCAAAATATCCTTTTTTGGCGTGACTGAGCAAATCTTCATTCGTAAGACTGTCTGGAACGGTCAAAATATACTGGATGGTAAGAACTATCTTTTTATACGTTCCGATGTCTGCTTCATTTGCGATTGTCATTTTTGCCTCCATTTGGTCTATACGACGATTACAGTAACCTCACTTGGATTGTGTAATCTCCTGTCAATCTCATAAAACATTTGGACTTTGTAATCGTCTGGGGTATCGCCTAAATCAGCATAGCCCGCATAAGCACATCTTTTTATAATTTCAATGTCGTCGTATGCGAGCTCATCCCCTACTTCTACAACGAATTGCATAGTCAGAATAATTTTCTTCATGCTATAGCTCCATCATGTCAATGTAATCTTCCCAACGCTTGTGCAATTTTTCTTCCTCGTCCCCTGCAATTTTCGCTGCAATTTCAAAATATTTTTCGTCAATATCGTAATCGTCATTGACATAATCTTCGAAATAGTCGGCAGCGTCTTCAGCGAGAAGGGTAGCGTTCACATCAAAGCAGGCATTATCTACGAAATATTCTAAATTATTTCTCATATAAGTTTTGATCTCAGCGTCGGACGGAGTTGGCATTTCAGCTCTCCTCTACCCCTGCCTCTTTAATAGGCTCTATTTCCGATTGCTCGAAAAGAAATTTACGTCCATAATCTGTAGCTTCGTCTAGTTTTACACGATATTGTATGGAGTAATCTGCACGATAGATGGTTTCTACAATAGACCCAGTTTTTCCGAGAAGCCAACTATCTCCCCAAACATCCCCAATAACTTTAACTCGGGTTCCGGGACCTAAAATTTCAGTCATTATAAACCTCCAGGTGGGGCGGAAAATTCATGGCAACGGTCTCACCTGCATAGATGAGAAAGTAGAGCCACAGCACGACATATCCGTTGTTTTTGAATTCGTTTTCCATCCAGTACTCGGCGACAAGGTCGATATCGTTGTAGACTTTGATGACCATAGGCTGTGCGCCCACCGGAATTCTCAGATCTGATGCCTCGGCTACCAGCTTCTCGCTAGAGCCATCAGAAACCCTTGTGAACTCCTTTATGCTAATCTCTGCTAGTGCGGACATTTTGTCCTCCATTTAGTTTTGGATGCACTTAAATCTACCTAATAATACCACATAAATCTTCGTTTGTAAAGTGTTGATGCACACCAAAATTTCGGCAACCTAACCTTATAAAAAGATTCGTCATCTACTTTTTGACCTATCTTTTATTTCCTGGTAACAAACACAATCTCACTTCTTTCGCGCAATTCTTGCAAATTTCTTGCTCCAACATAGTAACATGCAAGTTTTATCGAGCCTTCGATTTCTTTCAAAATATCAGTTACAGAAATTTGCCTTGGATTTATCTCTTTAGTAATGCCCTCAGGAATGATATCATATTTATCAATGTTATTCCTTGCATCTCTGCTTGCCATACCTCTATAAACTTTTTTGCCTAGCGTTGGTACTTCAAGGCAACCCGACAGCATACCGCCAAGCATCACAAAATCTGCTCCAAGTGCTAAAGCCTTGACTATATCAGCGGTCGTTCTGTGACCGCCGTCAGAAATAAGCGACACGCCTTCGCCATCGGGATATTCATTTCTGATCCATTTTATCGTTGATGCTTGTGGCGCACCAATTCCAGCAACAGTTCTGGTTGTACAGACAGAACCAGAGCCAATTCCTACCCGAAAATTTCTTACTCCAATCTTCACATACTCTGCAACTGCCCATGGAGTTGCAACATTTCCAGAAACAACCGCACAGCCGTTTTTGATAAGTTCAGCGCAGAAATCTAAATTCTTCTTTGTATGACCATGTGCTACATCTACAATGAAAATAAGGTCTTTATTTGCACCATATAATGATAATACAGTATCTATGCCCATGGATGGAGAAACTGCAATTCCTCCTGGTGTATGCCGAAGATTTGTCAATGTTTCAATTGGGCAATATCTGTGATGGAACCCAAAGCCTCCTGCTTTGTAAATTGCATCCATCATCTTTATCTCTGTTATTGTGTCCATCGGAGCTGACATTATGGGCACATTTAAATGATACCAGTTAAAATAAGAGCGAATATCTACATCCTCACGCTCCAGCTCAGAGCGTGAAGGTAAAATAAGAATGTCGTCAAAAGTATAACCGCTATTGTCCATAATAAGATGGGAAATCATCTTGGGGATCGTCGATTGCATCCGGGTGACGGTCGTACCAGTTGCCCCAGGATTCTTTCTCGGATACTGCTCTTTTCCAAAAGTTTGGGATCTCGCCAGGAGTGCTCTCTCCATCCTCGTCTGGGATTGGAGCGACTGCGTAGCAATCGCAAGCCCATAAACACTCTAGCTCGTCCCAAAAGATCTCTTCCTTGCACTTATCACAAAAATAGTTGTCAAGCATTTTAGTCTCCTGGAATTCGTTACTACTCGTCCAACTTGCTTTCCAGCGTTTCATAAATAAATGGACCGCTTACTCCATTTGAGAAATAGGCTGCCGTTTCCAGAGCGAAGCCGATTGACAGCTTTGGGTCTTCATGGATCTTTCCGCTATACTTTAGTATCCTCAATGATCCTAGCGCATAAGGCGAGCCACAGCCTATTGAATTAAAGCCATCAATAGTTCTAAGGACGCTAAAATCACTTTCAACCGTATAAATCTCGCCACGTATGCCAACCAGGAATTGACCACCCTCATCGCGCGAATCGACGGTCTTAATCCATCCGGCGTCTGCGAATGTCTTGCGGATGAACGGTATAAAGCTCTGGATAAGATAGGCATAATTGCTCTGGTGTTCGTACATTTCCGGTAAATCAGA
>Ga0209002_10000145_pt1 | contig 49039 bp, 38 predicted proteins | sample Rifsed16ft2_FD_184010 | JGI IMG/M metagenome (GOLD analysis project Ga0209002, IMG submission 184010) | Soil microbial communities from Rifle, Colorado, USA - sediment 16ft 2 (version 2) | ecosystem: Environmental > Terrestrial > Deep subsurface > Rock core/Sediment | place: Rifle, Colorado...
AAAGTCCCGGCCCCGGCGAGAGAGAGGCGCGATCAGGGGATCGCTTTCCAGGTAGATTTCGTCCATCCACGCCAACTGCCAGAGAACCTGCAGATCGGTCCAATCTTCCTGGGAAAACGGGGGAAGCGCAGCCCCGCCAGTGCGTACCCTCTCCGGCTTGCCACGAGCGCGACGTGAAAGCTCTCCATAGCGAGGCCAGCGCCGAAGAAGCCGTTCGTTGACCTGAAACGCCCAGAGGAGAAGCCGCTGTTTCCCCTCTTCTGTCATGTCCCTCGGGTCATCAAATGCGAGCTTATCGGAGTCGTCCATAAAATCACCGGAAGCATAATGTTCGAGCTGCTCGATGAGGGAGGGGACTAAATTGAACGTGACGTGGACGTTCGGGAAAGGTTCCAAACTGAGGACCATACCCAGATAATCTTTGAGCGCGTGGAGGCGGACCCAGGGAAGCAAATACCGACCTGAGGCCGGATCGCGATACGAGGGTTGGTGCATGTGCCAGAGAAGGGCGAGCCAGATAGGTTTCATCGAAGCTCCAACCACCGTTGAGGAGCGCGGGGCAGGCAACCGGCCGGTTGTTTCGTTTGTTGCGCTGCCGGGCTCTGGTAGAATCTGGCTGTCAGCGGCAAGAACCCATGAGACTTCTCTTTCGCCATAGCATGCGTGAAGCGGTAGCGCACGGGGTGATCGGGCTGATGGTATTCACGTTTGTCCTCCTCATTCCCCAACTGGTGCGGTTGATGGAGCTGGTGGTGCGGCAGTCGGCCCCGCTCGAAGACATGGGCGTGCTCGTCGCCTGCACCCTGCCCGGGGTTCTGACCTTTGCGCTTCCGATGTCGGTGCTGGTGGGGATCTTGATCTCGCTCGGGCGAATGTCGAGCGACGGCGAACTGGTGGCCCTGCGGGCGACGGGTACCAGCGTTCGCCGGATGCTCAGCCCGGTCATGGCTTTCGGTACGGCTGGTGCGCTGTTGACGCTCGCCATGACGATATGGCTTGGCCCGGCGGCAGCTCGGAGATTCAGCGACCTGGAAGCGAAATTTCGGGCTAGCCAGGCAGGCTATGAGATTCAACCCCGCGTCTTCGAGGAGCGCTTCCCCAGTTTCATTCTCTACCTTCAGGATGTCGAGCGTGGCGGGACACACTGGAAAGGAATTTTTTTGGCGGATACTTCCGCTCGCGACCCCTCGCGGATTACGTTAGCGGAACAGGCGGTGGTTGTCAACGAACCAACAACAGGGAGGTTACAACTGCATCTCGCTGGCGGGGCTAGCCACGAATATTCGGACCGGGAACCGGAACGGTACCAGATCTCAACCTTTAGCATCAGCGACCTAGCCATCAGCGTGGGCAGCGGTACAACAGCCGGCCAGCGAGCCAGGCGCTTGCCCGAATTCGGACTGCAGGAACTTTGGCACCAGCGGCGGGGAGCCGCGTGGCGTGCGGCGAGCGTCGAACTCTACCGGCGCTTTGCCTTTCCGGGGGCCTGCCTGGTGTTCGCGTTGGTAGCGCTGCCGCTGGGGGCGCACGCGCACAAAGCAGGCCGAGCACTTGGTTTTGTTCTTACGCTGTTGCTGATTTCGGTCTATTACCTGATCTTTATCCTGGGCGTCGGGGCTGCACGCCAGGGGCAGATTCCGCCGGCGTGGGGAGTGTGGTTGGCAAACGCTGCTTTTACGCTGGTGGCATTGCTGGGGCTGGCAGGCATGGAGCGCGTCCCGCGGGAGGAAAGTTGGTGGGAGGAGCTGGAGGAGAAATGGCTGAGCGTACGCCGGTTTCTGCGCCGTTTGCGGCGGAGGCGCGCCCTAGCGGCCGCGCGGGGCAGTTCGCTCGCCGCGTACCAACCGGCAGTGGGATTTCCGTGGCTCATTGACCTTTATATTGTCCAGTCGTTTCTCTACCCCTTTGTGATTCTTCTCCTCGGGTTTGTGGTTCTTTTCAACACCTTCACTTTCTTCGAATTGCTCGACGATATCGGCAAGCACCAGATCTCCTGGGTCGTAGTGGCCAGCTACCTGCTTTATCTGACACCCCGATGGGTTTACCTCGCTACCCCCTTGAGCGCGATGGTAGCCATGCTGGTAAGTTTTGGCGGGCTGACGCGAAGCAATGAGATAACAGCGATGCGGTCGAGCGGAATAAGCCTGTACCGCGTGTCGGTCCCGATTTTGTTGTGTTGCGGGGCGCTGGCTGCGGGCCTTTTCGCCCTGGACAGCACTTACCTTCCCTACGCCAACCGGCGCCAAGATGCGCTTCGGAACCTGATCAAAGGTCGTCCGCCGCAAACCTATCTGCGGCCGGAACGGCGCTGGATCTTCGGCCAAGGCAACCGCATTTACAACTACCGGCTGTTTGACCCGGACGCAAATCTGTTCGGTGATCTCAATGTATACGAACTGGACCCAAGGACGTTTCAGTTGGCGCGGAGAATCTATGCCAGCCGCGCCCACTGGGAAGCAGGGATGGAGGCTTGGATCATGGAGCGCGGCTGGGTGCGCGATTTCGAAGGCGCGGAGGTTCGCTCCTACCGAAATTTTTCGGGGGACACCTTCAGCGAACTCGCCGAGCCACCGGCCTACTTCAAGAAAGAGGTTCGGGAGTCGTCGCAGATGAATTGGTGGCAACTCGAGAACTACATCAACGATTTGAAGCAAGCGGGGTTTGACACAACGAGGCTGACGGTGCAATGGCACAAGAAGTTTGCCTTTCCGATCCTCACCGTCATCATCGTGCTCCTCGGGGTTCCCTTCTCGTTTAGCGCCGGACGGCGGGGGGCCCTCGGCGGCGTTGCTCTCGGATTGCTCCTGGCGATCTTCTACTGGTCTATTTCAGGGTTGTTTGAGGCGATGGGAGCTGTGGGCCAGTTACCAGCGTTGCTGGGCGCCTGGTCCGCCGACCTGATCTTTCTGTTTGGCGGTCTCTATCTCTTCCTGCGCATGCCAACTTAGGGCTTGAAGGCCGCGCGGCGCCGCCCGGTGAGGTCACGTTGGAGCCGGCCGGCAAGTGGTCTTTCCTGTTCCCGAAGCACAGCGAGCAGATTGATACAGGCGGCTGCCTTTCTGCTAAGCAGTGCTGGTGGATGGCTGGCGATCTTTGAACTTATCTCTGACGGCCGCTTGGGCGGCCGCCAAACGGGCAATCGGCACACGGTAGGGCGAGCAGCTCACGTAGTCGAGGCCGACCCGATGGCAAAATTCCACTGAAGCCGGGTCGCCACCGTGCTCACCGCAGATACCTACCTTCAGCTTGGGGCGGGCCGCCCGGCCCTGCCTGGTGCCCATCTCCACCAGTTGGCCGACGCCACTCTGATCGAGCGTGGCAAAAGGATCTTTCTCGTAGATGTTCATGCGAACATATTCGCGGATGATGCGTGGGCTGTCGTCACGTGAGAGGCCCAACGTCATTTGAGTGAGATCATTCGTGCCGAAGGAAAAGAATTCGGCCACTTGGGCAATCTCAGCGGCGGCAAGAGCGGCGCGAGGCAACTCAATCATCGTCCCGACCAAATAGTCAACTCGCATTCCCTTCTCTCTGAAGACCTCTTCCGCTACCTTGACCACGATCTGTCGTTGAAGTTGGAGTTCCTTCGCGTAGCCGACGAGCGGAATCATTACCTCAGGTATTACTTTAACTCCTTGTTTGGCCAGCAGGACTGCTGCCTCGAAGATGGCACGCGCCTGCATGGCCGAAATCTCCGGGTAAAGAATGCCCAACCGGCAGCCGCGCAAACCAAGCATGGGGTTGAACTCGTGCAACTCCTCGACGCGGCGAAGGAGCTTTTTAAGGCGAGGCAGCTTCGGGCTTTTCTTGCGCTTGGCTTCCAGTTGCGCAATCTCCACCATGAGGTTTTCCCGCTTGGGCAGGAATTCGTGGAGAGGAGGATCCAAGAGCCGGATAGTGACGGGGTAGGGACTCATGGTACGCAGGAGTTCGACAAAATCCTTCCTCTGCATGGGGAGCAATCGCTTGAGCGCGCGGCGGCGTCCCTCATCCGTATCGGCCAAAATCATGGCCTGCATGTGAGGCAGGCGGTGCTGGGCAAAGAACATGTGCTCGGTCCGGCAGAGCCCGATGCCCTCGGCGCCAAAGCGGCGAGCCGCTAGGGCATCGCGTGGGATATCAGCGTTGGCTCGGACGCGGAGCTGGCGCGCAGCATCGGCCCACTTGATGAACTCGGCGAAGTCGCCGCTGGAGGCGTCCGGCTCGATGGTTCGGGCGCGGCCAAGGAATACCTCCCCGGTGCCGCCATCGAGCGAAATCCAGTCGCCTCCAACGAGGCTTCTGCCGGCTAAAGTCAACCGGCGATTCCTTTCGTCAATGTGGAGGGCCTCACAGCCCGCTACACAGGGCTTGCCCATGCCACGCGCCACCACCGCAGCGTGGGAGGTCATGCCACCCCGAGCGGTGAGGATGCCAACCGCCGCCTCCATGCCGTGGATGTCATCCGGCACGGTCTCCGCCCGAACCAGGATCACGGGCGCTTGCTTTCCGCGAGCGGCCGCCTCGTTAGCAGTGAAGACGATCTGGCCGACGGCAGCCCCCGGTGAGGCGGGCAGGCCCTTGGCGAGCCTATTGAGTTTCTGCGAGAGATCAATGACGGGATGGAGGAGTTGGTTCAACTGATCGGGTTCGACCCGCAAAAGGGCTTCCTGGGGCTCAAGCAAGCCCTCGTGGACAAAATCTACGGCAATCTTGACAGCGGCCTGCCCGGTGCGCTTACCGGTGCGTGTCTGAAGCATGTAAAGCCTGCCATCCTGGATGGTGAACTCAAAATCCTGCACGTCGCGATAATGCTGTTCCAGCCGGGAAGTAATGCGGTGGAGCTGGTCGAAGACTTCGGGCATGATTTTCTTGAGGTCGCTGATGGGGAGGGGGGTGCGAATGCCGGCGACGACGTCTTCTCCCTGGGCATTGAGCAAGAACTCGCCATAGAATTCTTTGGCGCCGGTGGCGGGATTGCGTGTGAATCCGACGCCCGTGCCGGAGCGGTCGCCCAAATTGCCGAAGACCATTGCTTGAACGTTCACCGCTGTGCCGAGGCCGTCAGGAATGTTGTAGAGCCGGCGGTAGGTCACGGCGCGGTCGTTGTTCCAGGAGCGGAAGACGGCATCGCGAGCCATGCGTAGCTGGTTCAAAGCATTCTGAGGGAAGTCCTGACCCGTCCTGGTGCGGATCAATTTCCGGAAGGCAGCGATGACCTGCTCGAGACCTTCGGCGGACAGTTCCGTGTCGGTTCTAGCGCGACGCCTCCGCTTCACGCGGTCGAAGATCGCCACAAACGCACTTTTCTCGATATCGAGCACCACATTGCCAAACATTTGGATGAGGCGCCGATAACAATCCAGGGCAAAGCGGCGATTGGAGGCGCGGCGGGCAAGGCCCTCGACGCTCGCGTCATTCAGACCGAGGTTGAGGATGGTGTCCATCATGCCGGGCATGGAAAACTTGGCCCCCGAGCGTACGGACACAAGCAGCGGATTGTCTGCTCCGCCCAACTTCTGACCCTGGACACGCTCCAGGCGGGCAACGGCTTGCGCTATCTCTTGCTCGAGGCCGCTTGGGATCCGGGCGCCGTGTTCGATGTAATGTCGGCACGCCGACGTAGCGATGGTGAAGCCCGGCGGCACGGGCAGGCCGGCGTTGGTCATCTCAGCGATGCCGGCGCCTTTGCCGCCCAACAGGTCCTTCATTTCGCCATTGCCTTCGGCTTTGCCTTCCGCGAAGAAATAGATGAAGCCTTCCATGCTGGCCTCCTGGCCCGTTCAATACTTAAAGTAAAACTTCATCTGGTTGCCGCCGGCTCTTTGGTGGCTGGAACGATTTCGGAAAAATCGGCTATCGTCGAAAACTCGCGCAGCAGCGCAGCCAGCAGGGTGAGCCGATTCTTTTGAAGATTTGCATCCGGCGACATAACAAGCACCGTGTCAAAAAAGCGATCCACCGCCGGCCGCAGGCTGGCGATCAGTTCGAGCGCCTGGCGGTAGCGCCTAGACTGCTTGAGGGGCACGACCCGATCGCGCAGTCTCAGGAACGCTGTATAGAGTTCCCTCTCCGCCGTCTCGCTGAGCCACTCGCGGTTGATCTCCGGCAACTGCCAATTCTCGGCCGACTCTGCCTTGTCCAGGATGTTCCGGATGCGTTTGAAGGCGACCGCCAGGGGCTCAAAGTCTTCGGTCGGGCGAATGTCACGCAACGCCTCCAGACGAGCATCGGCGTCCACCACGTCTGCGAGACCAGCCCGAAGGACGGCGTTGACTTCATCGTAGGCGAACCCACGAACGTCGCGAAAGATGTAGCGCGCCCGTTCTTCGAAGAACTTGAGGACGGCCACGAGGGCTTCTTCTTGCGGGCGAGGGAGCGATCCCTGCGCTTCCAGTTGGCTCAACGCAAAGGCGCTCAGCTCAGGCAGGGCGAGGTGCAGCCTCTTGTCGAGCAGCACCCTCAAGGACGCCTGCGCCTGGCGGCGGAGAGCAAATGGGTCGCTTGAGCCCGTCGGCTCCAGCCCGGCGCCGAAAAGGCCCACCACCGTGTCCATTTTGTCGGCCAAGGAAACGATTGCTCCGGTCAGCGTGCGAGGGCAAGGGTCGTCAGGACTGGCGGGTAGATAGTGGTCGTCGATGGCCAAGGCGACCTCTTCAGATTCGCCCTGCGCTCGGGCGTAAAGTCCTCCCACCTGCCCTTGGAGTTCAGGGAATTCCCCGACCATTTGCGTAGTCAAGTCACACTTGGCGAGCAAGGCAGCGCGATCGATAGCTTCAAGCGAGACGGAGGGATGTCCGGCGGCAAGCAGGGTGTGGCCCATCCAGCGCGCCAGTCCCCGCATGCGATGCATCTTGTCGCCATAGCTGCCAAGCCGCGACTCGAATGTCATGTGGTCAAGAATGGCCACCCGCGCGGCCAGGGTTGGCCGCTGGTCCGATTGCCAGAAGAAGCCGGCGTCGTCAAAACGCGCGCGCAGGACACGCTCGTGATTTTTGGCGATCCGGCCGCGATCGCGGTCGAGGTTAATCACAGCCACGAAGTGAGGGGCCAGGCGGCCACGGCGATCGGTCACGGCAAAGTACTTTTGGTGATCTCGCATCACGGTGATCAGGATCTCTTCCGGTAAAGCAAGAAACTTGGGGTCAAAATTTCCGAGAATCGGCGTAGGAAACTCGTTGAGGTAGAGGATCTCTTCGAGCAAGGCGGCATCAGGGCGCAACCGGAGACCACGAGCTTCAAGTAACCCTTGAAGTCTCTCTTCGATGCGCGCTTGTCGTTCGCCGGGGTCGATAAGGACAAAGCTCCGGCGCAACCGAGTCAGGAACTCATCCGAACTCTTTACCTGGATGGGCGAGGAGGCAAGGAAGCGATGGCCGAAGGTAACGGCACCGGCAGGAACATTGCCGAAAGAAAAGAGCAGGGGTCTTCCATCGAGGAGCGCCAGGAGCCAGCGGACGGGCCGAATGAAGCGTGGACCGGATTGCTCAGCCCAGACCATCGACCGGGGAAAGTCAATTCTGGCAATCAAAGCAGGGAGGATTTCGGCAAGGACGCGAGCCGCCGGTTGGCCTGGAGCGAGGCGGACGGCGGCGATGTACTCACCCTTGGGGGTCTCGACCACTTGCAGGTTTGCGACCGGGAAGCCATGTTTGGCGGAGAAACTTTCTGCCGCGCGGGTTGGCTTGCCGCGGGCATCGAAGGCGAGATGGCGGGGCGGGCCGATGAGCTCTTCCCGGCGGTCGGGCTCTCGAAGGGCGAGATGGCGGCAACGGGCGGCGAGCCGGCGAGGCGTGGCAAAGAGCTCGACCGGCGCGGAATCGAGCAAACCGTGGGCAGAGAGGGCTTCTTGCAAGAGTTCCCTGAAGCTCGCCACGGCGCGGGGAAGCATGCGCGCGGGGATCTCCTCACAACCAATTTCGAGGAGAAAGTCGCCATAGCGGCGGGAAGCAGGGGCTGGTCGCTTCATCCGGCCACCTCGGGAGAAGGGCGGGCGGTTGTCGGCGCGCCGACCTTTGGCTGCTCTTTTGGCAGCACCGGTTGCTGGACGGGTTGTTGAGCAGCTTGCTGCACGAGGTAAAAACGGGCCACCCGGCAGGCGATATCTCGAACGCGGCCGATCAGCGCGGCGCGCTCGGTAGTGGAAATGGCACGCCGGGCATCGAGCAGATTGAAGAGATGCGAGCACTTGAGGCAAAGGTCGTAAGCGGCCAGCAGCGGGAAGCGTTGCCGGGCGCCGGGCTCCGCCGGGAACCCCTCGAGCAACCGTTTGGCCTCGCCCTCGGCCAGCTCAAACATCTTCCGCGCGGCGTCGGTATCGGCCGCTTCGAAGCTGTAGAGAGAAAAGTGGAGCTCTTCGGCCTGGCGCACCTCCCCGTAGGACACTTGATCGCTCCAGCGCAAATCGTACACGCTATCTACACCCTGGAAAAAAGCGGCAATGCGCTCGAGGCCGTAAGTCAATTCGACCGAAACGGGATTGAGATCCATTCCCCCGCACTGCTGGAAGTAGGTGAATTGCGTGATCTCCAAACCGTCCAGCATCACCTGCCATCCGATTCCCCAGGCGCCGAGCGTGGGCGATTCCCAGTTGTCTTCCTCGAAGCGGAGATCATGCTGGCGGAAATCGATGCCGAGGGAGGCGAGACTTTCCAAATAGACATCCTGAATCTCGGACGGGGGAGGTTTAAGTATTACTTGAAGTTGCATGTGCTTGTAGAGGCGATGGGGATTCTCGCCGTAGCGCCCGTCGGTCGGACGACGAGAGGGCTGGACGTAGGCAACGCGATACGGCCAGGGGCCAAGGACGCGAAGGAAGGTCTCCGGATGCATGGTGCCCGCGCCCACCTCGACATCGTAGGGTTGCTGGAGTACGCAGTTGCGCTCGGCCCAATAGCGAGAAAGAGCAAGAATGAGATCTTGAAAGTTTTTGGGGGGCAAGACGCGGGCACGGTTCGTGCGAGGCCTGGCGGACTTTGAGGGGGTGGGTCTCAAGAATTCTCCAAGGCACTTATCAGGGCGCGGGTGCGAAGCTTGCGCTCGATGTGGTGTTCAATGACATCGTCGAGGAAAGCGTCGAGGTCGGAGCTAGTGGTGCGCGTCCAACCGCGCCAGTCGAGCTTGGCCAGCGGATGGCCCAGCATCTCGCGCGCCCGATCAAGGGAGAGGGCCCGCAGGGAACGCATTCCGGGCACGCGGCACCTGATGCAGGCGATCTTTCCCCGAACGGGGTGGGCAAAGGCTGGCGAAGAGCGAAGCGAGGCTCGACAGCGGCCGCACAGGTCGAAGTTGGGAAGCCAACCGGCCAGGCGTGTCATCCAGAGGCGGAAGTAGGTGAGCGGCAACCAAGGCTGGCGCGTCTGTTTCATGGCAGCAAGGACCATCAACAGCAAGCGGTATTCAGGGTCGGACACCTCGCGGTCGGGGAGCAGAGCGTCAGAGACCTCGGCAAGGTAGGAAAGGGCGAGGTTCAGGGAGTAGTCGTTTTGTAGCTCGACGAAGGATTCAATGAGCTCGGCCTGGCTCAGCCGCACCAGCTCTCGCGTCTCGCGCTCGTAGAACCAGACACGGGAACGAGAGAGCGGTTCGAGCGTCGAACCAAAGCGACTCTTGGGGCGGCGGGCGCCGCGCGCCACGCCGCGGAGCTTGCCGAAGCCACGCGAGAAGAGCACGGCAATGCGGTCCGCCTCGCCGAGGGGGTAGGTTCGGAGCACAATCACCTCTGCTTCTTGGAGCGACATGAAGGAAGTCGGCGCGTCGACATGGGCGACAGCCGCCAGCACAACGTTTCTACTTATCACATGAACTTTCAGGAAGCAAATGCAACCTAAGCAAGATTATGTTAACCAGTCCGAGGGGCGCGAGAAAAATTATCAGACGCCCCCCGCTCCTCCTTTCGTATGGCAAGAAGGGTTCTTTTTCGTTAGAGTGCAGCGGGATGAGAGCAGCCACCGCGTGGGACATTGTCGGCATCGGGCTCAATGCCATGGACGTGATCATCGAGGTGCCGCATTATCCCGCATTCAGCTCGAAGATCGAATTTGAACGCGCCGAAGTTTTTCCCGGGGGCCAAGTGGCCACCGCCTTGGTTGCCTGCCAACGGTGGGGGTTGAGGACGCGCTACGTGGGTCGCATCGGCGACGACGAGTTAGGCCGGCTGCAGAGGGCGAGCCTGCTCGAAGCGGGCGTTGAGATCTCCGAGCTCAGGGTGGTTCCGGGCTGCCCATCGCAAAGCGCCTACATCGTCGTGGACGGCAGATCGGGTGAGCGAACCATACTCTGGCGGCGAGATCCGAGGTTGCAGATTCCTCCCGACGAGCTTTCGCGGGAAGTAATTTGCTCCGGGCGGCTGGTACACGTGGACGGCCACGACACGGAGGCGGCGGCCCGGGCAGCGGGATGGGCGCGCGAACAAGGAATCCCCGTGACGGCGGATGTTGACAACCTTTATCCGAAAGTGGAGGCGCTTCTGGAGCGCGTCGACTATCTGGTCAGCTCTTCCAGTTTCCCCTCCAGGCTGACCGGGATTGCTGATCCGCTGGGGGCGTTGCGCAAAATACAGGAAACCTATGAGCAACGCTTTACCGCATGCACTCTCGGGGCGGACGGCGCTGTGGGTTACGACGGTCGGCGCTTCTGGTACTGCCCGGCTTTTGAAGTCGAGTGCGCCGACACGACCGGCGCCGGTGACGTATTTCACGGGGGATTCGCCTATGCCCTGGTGCAAGGCTGGTCGGCAGAAAGGGCAGTCGAGTTTGCCTCAGCGGCGGCGGCTCTCAATTGCACCGCTCGAGGCGCTCGGGGCGGCATCGCATCCAAAGAGGCGGTGGAAGAACTGATGCGAGCAGGGCGATGGAGGGGCGTAAAATGGCCGGACTGGCTATTGAGGCAGCGGGGCTGAGGGCGCGGGGGCAGGGACTAGGATGAGGAAGCTCGAATGATTCCGTTGAGTGACAGCGCGCCACGGTACCGCTTCCCGGTGGTCACGGTATTGATGATTGTGGCGAACCTGGTGGTCTTTCTGTACGAGATGAGTCTGCCAACGCGGGGTTTGCAGCGACTGGCGTTCGAGTTTGGGGTGGTGCCGTGGCGGATGGTGGCGGCGCCATTCGATCCAACGGTTTCGGCTGCGGAGGCGATTCTTCCTCTTTTCACGAGCATGTTCTTGCACGGCGGGTGGATGCACCTGATCGGCAACATGTGGTTTCTCTGGATATTTGGTGACAACGTAGAGGACCGGCTGGGATCGGTGCGATACTTAATGTTTTACTTGATGAGCGGGATTGCCGCGGCGCTGGTGCATGTGATCCTGAACTTGCGATCCACTGTCCCCACGGTTGGAGCAAGTGGAGCGATCGCAGGAATTTTGGGGGCCTACTTTGTTCTCTTCCCCGGGTCGCGGGTGCTCACCTTGGTGCCGTTCTTCTTCCTATGGACGGTGCGAATGCCGGCGGTGATCATGATCGGCTACTGGTTTGTGATTCAACTTCTGAGCGGTTGGGCATCACTGGCAGTGCCGGTGGCGGGTGGAACGGCATGGTGGGCGCACATAGGTGGCTTCGTGGCGGGGTTGCTGCTGATCCGGCTGCTGGTGCCTCAGCGGTCCAGAGCCGTTTCTTAGGCGCGGATGGTCATACGAGATATGGCGTTCGAAATCCAGTCGCCCACCTCACTGGTACCGAGACTCCCGCCCAGATCGCGCGTGGTTTGGTTTTGCCGGATTGAGTCCTGAACGGCGCTCTCTATGGCGCGCGCTTCCGCTGCCCAACCGATGTGGTCGAGCATCAAAGCGGCAGTAAGGATGGAACCCAGCGGATCAGCGGTATTCGAGCCAGCGTATTTGGGCGCAGAGCCGTGGACAGGCTCAAACATCGAAATGCCTTCGGGGTTGATGTTTCCGGAGGGGGCCAGGCCCAGGCCGCCGGCGATGGCGGCACCGAGGTCAGTGATGATGTCACCGAACATGTTGCAAGTGACGATGACATCAAACTGAGCGGGATTGCGCACGATCTGCATGGTCAGCGCGTCGACATAGAGGTGGTTTGAAGGAACGTCGGGATATTCCTTTTGCAGCAGGGCAAAGATCCGTTGCCAGAGATCATGCCCGTAAGTGAGGACATTGGCCTTATCGGACATGCAGAGTCGCCGGTTGCCCTTTCGCCGGGCGTATTCAAAAGCGTAGCGCAGGATGCGCTCGACCCCCTTGCGGGTATTGACATCTTCCTGGATGGCCACCTCATCGGCGGTGCCCTTCTTGAAATTTCCGCCCATACCCACGTAGAGCCCCTCGGTGTTTTCACGGAAAACAACGAAGTCAATGTCGCTCTCGTCGCGGCCAGCCAAGGGCGTCAGGCGTTTGTCGAGGAGTTTGACCGGGCGAAAATTGACGTAGAGATCGAGCTGGAAACGCATTCCGAGGAGGATATCAGCGGCGTGCTTCATGGAAGGGATGCGCGGGTCGCCGAGGGCGCCGACAAGGATGGCATCACATTCCCGGCGCAGTGTCTCAAGGGCGCCGGTGGGGAGGCTGACGCCGTCGCGAAGATAACGCTCCGCTCCCCAATCAAAATGAACCAGCTCGAGTTTCTTGCCGCCAACACGCGACACCGCTTCGAGAACCTTGACCGCTTCTCGCGTGACGTCCACGCCGATGCCGTCTCCGGGGATAACCGCAATGCGCCGCTTGGAAGGATCGCCGGTCATAGCATCTGTTGATTGAAGGAATGACCCTCGTTCTGACTGTTTATTCGGGACCTTGCTCACCTTAGCAAGATGCGGAAGCTAGCACATGCCCGGCAGAGGGTCAACGCAGGCGGTTGTGCAGGCGTCATTTCTTATAGATAATATAGTATCTTTTTCATAGCTAATGATTTTCAGCGCTCGGCGAGGTACACACCCACCAATACGATCGCCCCTCCGACGAGCAGCCGGGGGGCGAGGTGCTCGGCAAGGAAAAGCACCCCCAGCAAGGTAGCCAAGACGGGCTGGAGGTAGCTAAGGGTAGCGGCGCGGGTCGCCGAGATCCGCCGCAAGGCCCAGTAATAGATGAGATAGGCTACTGCGGAAGAAAAGAGCGCCATATAGATAAGACTGAGCCAGCCTGTGGTGCCGACCGCACCCCAGTCGAGTTGGAGCCCCTGCCAGAGGGTAAAGGGCAGGATGAGGGTGGCAGCAACAAGGTAGCAATAGGTGTTCATGGCCAACGAGCTATATCGGTCGGCGACTTCTTTCCCGGCAACGGTGTAATAGGCGAAGGCGGCCGAGCCGCTCAGAGTGAGTAGATCACCCATGAGGGTTGGGCTGTGGAGAGAGACGCCGTGCTCCGAGCTGAGGATAGCCACCCCAATAAAGGACATGGCTACGCCAACCACTTTGGCACCAGTGAACTCCTCGAGGCCACGGAGGCGGGCGATGATCAAGACCAAGACGGGCGAGAGCGAAATGATGAGTGAAGAGTGGGCGACGCTGGTATGGCTCAAGCCCAAGACGAAGAAGGTTTGGTTGAAAACGACGCCATAGATCCCGAGTTCAATGAACTTGCGCCAATCCGAACGGCGGAAGCGAGGTTGGCGGCGGGCCACCGGCAAGAAGAAGAGAAGGACGAAGGCGGTTGCCAAAGTGGTGCGGAAGACGGCCAAGGTAAATGGAGGGAAATGACGAAGGGCGACCTTGGCGATGATGAAGTTGGCGGACCAAATGAGCACCATCAACGCCAGAAGCAGAATGAGTTTGGTCCGGGAGGCGGGGATTCTGAGGCGGGCGGGTGTGGTCAACGCAGGACTTCCTTCCGAACCGTAAGTTTCTCGATGCGATCCAACCGGGGCTGGAAGCCGATGCCCGGCCCGATGGGCACGAGAATGACGCCTTGCGGGGTGACCTCGACCTCAGGATCGATCACGTCCTCGGCCCAATAGCGTCTGCTGGCGCTGGTGTCGCCGGGGAGCCGAAAATTGGGCAGGGTAGCCAGAGCGATGTTATGGGCCCGGCCGATGCCCGATTCGAGCATGCCGCCACACCAGACGGGAATGCCGCGCTCCTGACAGAGATCGTGGATGGCCCGCGCCGAAGTGAAGCCGCCCACGCGGCCCAGTTTGATGTTGATGATTTGACAGGCGCCCAACTCGATAGCCGCCCGAGCGTGGCCGACGTTTTCAATGGATTCGTCGAGGCAGATGGGGGTCTGGAGCTGCTTCTGAAGCCGGGCGTGGTCGTAAATGTCGTCCCAGGCGAGAGGCTGCTCGATCATCATCAGGAAGTAATCATCCAAGCGCTTGATGTGTTCGGCGTCGGAGAGTTGGTAGGCGGCGTTAGCGTCCACCATCAGCTTGATGTGGGGGAAGCGCTCACGGACCAGGGCAACGGTTTGGACGTCCCAGCCCGGTTTGATCTTGATTTTCATGCGCTGATAACCAGCGGAGAGTTCTTCTTCGATCTTGGCAAGGAGGATCTCGATGGTGTCCTGAATGCCGATGGAGACGCCGCAGGGGATAGCGCTGCGGGTGCCACCGATCAGTTTCCAGAGGGGAATTCCCTTCCCTTTCGCCTCGGCGTCCCAGCAAGCGTTTTCGATGGCAGCGCGGGCCATGCGGTGTCCCCGAATGTGCGCGAGGGAGGCGGCGACTTCGGCAGCCGCGGAGAATTCCCTACCCTTGACGGCGGGCCAGGCGAATTGTTCGATGACCAGCCAGGAGGTATCTATGGTTTCCGGGTTATAGAATGGATTCTCGCCGGCGGTGACCTCGGCCCAGCCAGGCACGCCATTGACATCGGCTTCTACCAGGAAGATGCGGCGTTGGGTGGTGCGTCCAAAGCTGGTCTCAAAAAAGGAGAGCAAAGGCACGCGCAGTTCACGGAGGGTGAGGCTGTTAATCCGCATAAGGGGTCGGGAAAGGTGCCAGCAATCCATGGCGACTGAGATTCCTGGCCCCGACAAAGTCGGGGCTCACGATGACAAACGAGATTGTGAGGAAAGACATCTCGATGCCTTTCAATCCGACGCCTTCTCCTTGGCCTTGTTCCAATAGTGCTCCATCTCGTCACGGTGAGCAGGGTCGGGGACCTTGCCTTGTTCGGCGAGGCGCTTTTCCACAGCTTCAAAGCGTTCCCGGAACTTGCGATTTGCGCGTCGCAGGGCCACTTCCGGATCGAGCTCCAGGAATCGGGCAAGGTTGACGGCGACGAAAAGCAGGTCGCCGGATTCCTCTTCGATCTTAGCGCGCTCCTTTTTGGCCAAGGCATCGCGCAATTCCTTGACCTCCTCCCGGAGCTTGCCGAGCAACTCGTCAATGGTCTTCCAATCGAAGCCGACGCGGCTGGCCCGGCGAGTCATCTGGTAGGCTTCGAGCAATGCGGGAAGGGCCTTGGGAATGTCCCGGAGCAAAGACGGCGCTCCTTCCGGGGCGGCCTCGGCGTGAGCCGAGGCTCGCTCTTCAGCTTTGAGCCTTTCCCAGTTTTTCAGGACTTCGTCGGAGCCAGCCACACGAAGGTCTCCGAAGACGTGGGGGTGGCGGCGGATGAGTTTGTCCGAGAGATGGCGGATGACATCGTGGACATCGAACTTGCCTTCTTCGCTGGCCATCTGAGCGTAGAAGACGACTTGAAGGAGGAGATCACCGAGCTCCCGGGGCAGCTTGTCAAAATCGCGGCCCTCGACAGCGTCCACCACCTCATAGGCCTCTTCGATGACGTAGCTCTTGAGAGAATCGTAGGTTTGCTCGCGGTCCCAGGGGCACCCGTCGGGGGAACGGAGCCGGGCCATAAGAGCGACCAGGTCTTCGAAAGTTCGTTGTTCCATCGCAGTGCGGGCCCTCCCCAGGGATTCAGGAACCCTCCGGCGCGAGAGGGGCGTTTCAGTAAGCCAGAAGTTTCTCAACAGCCGATCTTAAATCATCGAGCGAAGGGAGCACAGCCGCCTCGAGATTCGGGGCTGCGGGGACGAAGGAATCTTTGGCGCCCACCCGCATGACCGGAGCATCCAGATCGGCGAAGGCGTGCTCGGCAATGCGCGCGGCGACCTCAGCGCCGAACCCCATGGTTAGAGAATCTTCGTGGGCAACCAGGACGCGATTGGTCTTGCGAATGCTGGAGAAGACCAGGTCATCATCCATGGGGACAAGGGTGCGCAGGTCTATGACCTCGATGGATTTTCCCTCGGCTTCCAACTGGCGAGCCAAATCGAGGGCAAGATAGACGGTACTTCCCCAGGTGACGATGGTGAGGTCAGAACCCTCACGGCGGATCTTGCCTTTGCCAAAGGGAATGGTGTAGCTCGCGTCCGGCTCTGGGGTCTTGGCCTGAATGCGGCGATAGAGGCCCTTGTGTTCCAGAAAAATGACGGGGTCCTGGCAGCGAGCGGCGGTCTTGAGGAGGCCCTTGGCGTCCTCGGCACAGGAGGGATAGACAACGTACCAGCCGGGAATATGAGAGTAGGCGGCCTCGACAGTGGTGGAGTGAAAGGGACCACCCTTGATGTAACCGCCGACGGTCATGCGCACGACCATCGGAGTGGACCAGGCCCCCTGGCTGCGCCAGCGCACGGTGGCGATCTCATTGCGCATTTGCATGAAGGCAGGCCAAGAATAATCGCTGAACTGGATTTCGACAATCGGCTTATAGCCACCCATGGCCATTCCCTGAGCCACGCCGACGATGCTGGCTTCGGCGAGGGGCGAGTTTTCCACATGGTTGGGGAAAGCGGTGCTCAATCCGCGGGTGACGCCAAAGACGCCGCCCTTGGGGTCGGCGATGTCTTCGCCCCACATGACGATCTTCGGGTCTCGGGCCAGTTCTTCCTGCAACCCATGGTTCAAAGCGTCCACCATGGTGACGAGCCGGTCGGAGAGATAGGCCGGGGGATGCTCATCGAAGAAAGGCGGGTCAGTTGAGTAAATATGGGCCAAGACAGTCGAAGAGTCCGGCGCCGGGGCGGCATCGGCCTCGCCGGCAGCGCGATTGACTTCCGCTTCGACTTGCTCCCGAATCTCGGCGATCTGTTCCGGCGTCAAAATCCTGCGCTTGACGAGATAGGCTTCCGTCTGGAAGATCGGGTCGCGCTCGCGAAGTCCCAAGAGTTCTTGCTCGGTGCGATATTTCTTCTGGTCGTCGGAGGAAGAATGCGGGTCGAGACGCACCACCTGGCCTTCCAAAAGAGCGGGGCCGTGGCCGGCGCGAATGCGGTCGATGACCGGCGGCAGGGTCTGGTACATGGGCTCAAACCAGGTGCCGTCGAGGTCAAAGGTGGGCATGCCGAAACCGCGGGCGATGCGATGAATCTCAGCAATCGTCTGCCGGGCCTGGGGAACGCTGATGGCATAGCCGTTGTTCTGCACCACAAAGAGCACAGGCAACTTTTCCCGGGCAGCCCAGTTCAAAGCTTCAAAGAACTCACCTTCGCTGGTGGCACCTTCCCCGGAGGAGACGTAAACAACGGCGTCGGAGCCGTCTCTTTTGACGGCCTTGGCCATGCCGACCGCGGGCAGATATTGGGTGCCGGTGCAAGCCGTCTGGGCAACCAGACGCAATGCTTGCGAAGAAAAATGTTCCGGCATATTCCGGCCGTTCGAGCTTGGATCGCCTTCGCGGCTCAACATCGCGAGGAAGATATCGCCGATGGACATTCCCAAGCCCAGCGCAATGGCTTTCTCGCGATAGTAGGTAAAGAACCAATCATATCCAGGGCGGAGCAGGAGGGTCATGCCAATCTGCAGCTTTTCGTGGCCGCGGGTCGAAGCCTGGAAGGAGCACTTTCCGTGCTTGGCGAAAATCTTCAGCCGCTCTTCGATATAGTGCACGGTCAGCATCTTGCGGTGAAGATCGAGAACCAAGTTGCGAGGAACGATTTCGGTTGCGACCTCGGGCATGCGCCGTCTCTCAGGCTCAAAGCCATGTCCAGCCAAACATGGAACAAGGAGCAGGGTTTCAAAAACGTTTATTATACGCCAATTCTCCCCGGGGTTGAGGTTCGCTTGTTTGATTTACGGCGGGATGGTAGACTGAAAAAAGTTTGGTGGATGCGACTCAAAAATCAGCGATGGCGAAGGGCTACATCAGTATTGTTTTGCACTCCCACCTGCCCTATTTGATCCACCACGGAGTATGGCCGCACGGGCTGGACTGGCTGCACGAGGCAGCGGCGGAAACCTACGTGCCCCTTCTGGGGATGATCGAGGCCGCCGATCGCCGGGGCCTCAAGGCGCGCTTTTCGATCAACCTCACGCCGGTCCTGCTGGAACAACTTCTCCACCCGACCTTCCTCGAAAGCTTTCCGCAATACCTGGAGGTGAAAGCGGCTGCGGCGCGGCGCGATCAGAACGAATTTCTCGCTCTCGGCGAAGGGGAATGCCTGGAGCAGGCACGTCAGTGGGAGCTTCACTACCGGGACGTGGAGCGGCGGTTCGTCGAAGGCTTCGGTTCGAACCTGGTGGCCGCTTTCAGCCGTCTTGCCGAAGGCGGGCAGCTTGAGCTGATGACCTGCGCCGCCACGCATGGCTATGTGCCGCTTCTCGGCACCGACGCATCCATCAACGCCCAGGTACGGTTGGCGGTCGCGACGCATCAAAAAATGTTTGGGCGGAAGCCGCGCGGTATTTGGCTGCCGGAATGCGGCTATCGGCCGGCGGGGAGGTGGGAACCGCCTCATGGGGAAGCGCCGCCCCTATTGAAACGAGCGCGGGCCGGTGTGGAGGAGATCCTGGCCGCCAACGGCCTCCAGTATTTTGTCTGCGATACACACTTGCTGGATCGGACGGTCCAGTTCTCCCCCTACGAGAAGCTGGCGCAACCGCCTCGTTTTGATCGCCCGCCGGAAAGAAGCCCTTACCGGCCCTACTTTGTCGGCCCGCCGCGGCGGGCTGCCGGCCAGGTAGCAGCGTTTGTGCGTGATCCGCAGACGGGGGTCCAGGTATGGAGCGGCGAACACGGCTATCCCGGGGACGCCAACTATTTGGACTTCCACAAGAAACGCTGGCCAACGGGGCTGCGTTACTGGCAGGTGACTCATCCCAAGATCGACCTCGGCGGGAAACAACCCTACTCGCGGACACGAGCGGTGGAGAGAACCAGGGATCACGCCCGCCATTTTGTCTCGCTAACGCAAAATATCCTCCGAGCGGAGTGGGCGCGCACGGGCCGGCCGGGAATTTTGGTGGCCGCCTTTGATGCCGAGCTGTTCGGCCATTGGTGGTTTGAGGGACCGGAGTTCTTGGAACACGTTCTGGAGGAACTGGCGCTGCAATCCGAGATCGAGACGATCTCGCTGGGGGGCTATTTCGACCTCTATCCACCTGACGCGCGGATTGACTTGCCAGAGGGTTCCTGGGGCAGAGGCGGGGGGCATGAGATGTGGTGGAACGCGGACACGGAATGGACGTGGCGAGATATCTATCCGGCCGAGGCAGCGCTGCTGGAATTGATCAGTTCCGGGGTGGGCAAAGTTGATCCGACGGAGCGTCGCCTCCTGCAACAGCTTTGCCGAGAGCTCTTGCTGCTGGAATCGTCCGACTGGCAATTCTTGATTTCGACCGGCAGCGCCCGGGACTACGCCGAGAAGCGCTTCCGGACACACCGCGATTGGTTCCTGGAGATTTTCAACATGCTTGCCGGATACCGGGAGTGCAAGCAGCTCTCGGGCGCAGCGAGCGAGCGGCTGGCTGAGATCGAGGCGACAGACTCCATCTTTGCCGACCTGGACCTTGCCATATACCAGGAATGGGCGGCAACCGGCAATTCGGCTGCGATGCCTGCGACAGGAAAGGTAGGTTAGCGATGGCCGACCAACCCAAACCGAAAGAGGAAAGGTTCAAGGTTGTTGACCGCCGCCACTTCACCTCGGAGGGTGAACGACGCAAGGACATCTTGGAAGAAGAAGCGGCCAGGGGAGCAGAGTCAACAACTGGCGAAGCGAAACCCGAGGCCAGGCCGGCGTCAACTCCGCCCCGGCAAGAGGTTCCCAAGGGGACTGCTCCAAAAGCATCCTTGGAGTTCGAATCGCCGCCCGGGACGAGTTCAGCGGCAGATTTTTCTGCGCTGGTCGGTTCCTTCTACCGTTCAGCCCTGGCGCTCCTGGGGGCCTTTGCCGATCCGGAAACCGGCCACGCGATTGTGGATCTTGAAGGAGCCCGGCACGTGATTGGCCTGTTGGACGTACTGGCGGAAAAGACCAGCGGCAACCTGACCCAGGATGAGGCGACGATGCTGGGGGAGGTGAAAGCGGAATTGAAGTTGGCCTACCTGAATGTGGCGCAGGCGACCGCGCAGGCAGTGAGAGAACGAGGCAAGACCCAAAGCTAGCGCCGTTCCAAAACATTCTGCCGGCTGGAGGGGGAAACAAGGTTGCATGCGGAACTGTCTTGAGTTCGGGCTCAGATCGTTGAAACGGCACTAGCCATGCCTCGCCTACGTCTCACCATCCTGGGCTCCGGCACCTCCATGGGCGTACCGACGATCGGTTGCCACTGTGGAGTTTGCCAGTCAGCGGATCCGCGGGATCAACGCACCCGGCCTTCTCTGCTGGTGCGCTATGACGGCCGCGCGGTTGTCATTGACACCTCCCCTGACTTTCGGTTTCAGGCGTTGCGAGCCGGCCTGGATCGGCTGGACGCCGTGCTCTACACCCATGGCCATGCCGACCATATTCTGGGGATGGATGACGTGCGTCCATTCAACATCAAGCAAGGCGAAGAAATTCCTCTCTACGCCGACCGAGCTACGCTCGACATTCTTCGCCGGGTCTTCTCGTACGTTCTCTCGCCCGAGCCGACGGCGAGCACGCTACCGAGCGTGCAGATGCGGGAAATCAGCGGTCCGCTGAACCTTTTCGGCGTAGAATTCAAGCCGGTGCCACTGTGGCACGGAAACATGGCGGTGCTGGGGTTTCGCGCCGGGAGGATGGCGTACCTGACCGATTTCAGCGAGATTCCGGCAGAATCGTTCTCCCTCTTGGAGGATCTGGATATTTTGATTTTGGATGCGCTGCGGGACGTGCCGCATCCAACGCACTCGACCGTGGAAAACTCGCTGGGGTTGGTCAGCAAGATCCAGCCAAAGCGGGCGTATTTCACTCATATCTGCCATGACCTGCCGCACCAAGCCACCAACGCCCGGCTGCCGGGCCACGTACGGATGGCGTTTGATACCCTCGAGTTGGAGACGGAAGCGTGATGGCGGGCCTGCGTGTCCTCCACAGCCTGGAGCAATGGGAGAGCAACTGGCCGGCGCCGGTGGTCACCATCGGCAATTTTGATGGTGTACATCTCGGCCACCAAAAGATTATCCGGGAGGTGGTTGCTCGGGCGCGGCGGTTGCGGGGCACGCCGGTGGCGATTACCTTTGATCCTCATCCCAGCCGCATCCTGCGGGCGGAACAGTCGCCGCGGCTGATTCTGACTGCTTTCCAAAAGCAAGCTTTGCTGGCCGAAGCTGGAATTCGTGTTTTGATTGTTCTGGCTTTTACGCGGGAACTTTCCTTGCTTTCCCCGGAGGATTTTGTTCGCCGGGTGCTGTGCGGATCGCTTTCGAGCCGCGAGATCTACGTCGGAGCCAATTTCCGGTTCGGCCATGGCCAAGCGGGGGGTGTCGCCACGTTAGAAGAGATGTCAGCTCGTTTTGGATTTCGACTGGAAGTGGTGTCCCCGGTCGAAGTGCGAGGCGAAATTGTCTCCTCGACGCGCATTCGAGGATTGATTCAGGCGGGCGAGGTGGCGCCGGCGGCGCGGCTGCTCGGCCGGCCCTTTGCGCTAACGGGCACGGTCAATCCCGGTCACGGAGTCGGGCGCAAACTTACCGTGCCCACATTGAACCTGACTGCGGATCAGGAGTTGCTGCCGGCGCGGGGTGTGTACGTGACGGAGACGTTGCTCGCTGGCCGGCGCTCGCCGAGACCTTCTTTGACCAATGTCGGCTATCGGCCCACCTTTGGCGGGGATGGATTGCAGATCGAAACCCATCTGCTGGGAAAAAGGCAAACGATTGGAGTGGACCACATCGAGGTCCGCTTCCATGCCCGGCTGCGCGATGAGAGAAAATTTCCTTCCCCTGAGGCCTTAAAGGCGCAAATCCTCAAGGATATCGAGCGGGCAGAGAGCTTTTTTCGGCGAGATCATCGGCGGTAATCTGCGGGAAGGTACTCCAAACCACCACTAAGCGACGAACCCCGAAGCCTCGGGATGGGGTCTGCCGCGAGGCTCTTTGATTACTCTTCTAGTCGTCCCCGGCTACGGGGGCCAGGGCAGCGGCGTAGTCGGCGACGTACCGCTCGATTTCCTTCAGCAACTCGGGAACGATTTCCTCTTCGCTCACACGCCGGATGGCTTTCCCGTCGCGATAAATCACGCCATTTCCACGACCGCAGGCAACGCCCAGGTGGGCGGTGCGCGCTTCACCCGGGCCGTTCACGGCGCAGCCCATCACCGCAACCTGGATGGGCTCTTTGACGTGTGCCACGCTGCGCTCGATCTCTCCGACGATCTTAAACAGGTCAACTTCCAGCCGGCCACAGGTGGGGCAAGCGATGATCATGGGGCCGCGGGCGCGGATTTCAAGGGCCTTGAGCAAGTCATAGGCGACGCGGACTTCTTCCGTGGAATCGGCAGCCAGCGAAACGCGAATAGTGTCGCCAATGCCCTCGGCCAGGAGGATGCCCAGGCCGATGGCTGACTTGATGGTTCCGGAAAAGGCCGTTCCGGCTTCGGTGATGCCCAGGTGGAAGGGGTAATCCACCTGCGCGGCCAAGAGCCGGTAAGCAGCCACGGTCATATTCACGCTGGAGGCTTTCAGGGAAATGATGGTGTCGTGGAAGCCGAGCTCCTCGAGAATGCGAACGTGCTCGAGGGCGCTCTCCACCATTGCTTCCGGCGTGGGATAGCCGTATTTTTCGAGGAGATGACGCTCGAGTGAACCGGCGTTCACCCCGATGCGGATGGGCACACCGCAGGTTTGAGCCTTGCGAACCACCTGGCGAACTTTCTCGGCATCGCCGATGTTGCCCGGATTCAACCGAAGCTTGTCAATGCCGGCGTCGAGCGCGGCCAGGGCAAGACGGTATTGAAAATGGATGTCGGCAACCAAAGTAGCCTTGGTACGCTTGCGAATCTCGGCGAGGGCAGCGGCGGCCTCGGCGTCAGGCACCGCCAGACGGATGATCTCACAGCCAACCTGTTCGAGCTGTTCGATCTGACGAAGAGTAGCCTCGACGTCGCGGGTGTCCGTCTTGGTCATGGATTGAACGACCACCGGGGCGTCCCCGCCGACAACGTAATTCCCCACTTTGACAGAACGAGTTTTGCGACGGGGCGCGAGTACTGGATGCCTCATGAAAGTCCTTCAAACCTAGCGTGTGAGCTTGAGGATGTCATTATACATGACGATGCCGAATATGAGGATGAGAAAGACCAAACCCAGTTGCACGATTCGCTCCTTCAAGCGAAGGCTCAAATCTCGGCGGATCGTTCCCTCGACGGCAAGCACGAGGATGTGGCCGCCGTCGAGGATGGGGATCGGCAGGATATTCAGGACGGCGAGATTCAAGCTGATGAGCGCCATGAAATAGACGAGATCGAGCAAACCACGCTGGGCAGCTTCACCCGACTGGCGGGTGATGTCAATCGGGCCACCCAGTGCGCGGAGCGACAAACGCCGCTCAAAAAGCATAATGACGACGTCGAAGATCATCCTGCAGTTGCGATAGTTCCAGTCCAACGATTCAACAAACGCCAAGTGCAGCGGGAGAGACCTCAAGGTTATCGGCTGGGGCAGGCTGACACCGATCGCCCAAACCTTCTGGCCGCCGCGCTCCATGAAGGCAGGACGAACGCGAGAATCGAGATTCTGACCCGCGCGAAGGACGGTCAGCGTGGTTTCCCGGTCGCCGATCTGTTGCAACCGGGACAAGAGATCACGCGACCAGACTCGATCGCCATCGAGGGCGATGATCTCGTCACCCGGGCGGAGACCGGCGCGGTCAGCAGGCTTGCCCGGTTCCACGCTGCCAATGATTGCTGGTTCCGAAGGCAGCCAGCCCGCGTAGCCGATCTGTTCCCTGCCCTGGGCGACGGGTTGGATACTGGTTTGCAGTTCTTGCTCCCCACGTCGGATGGTTATGGAGAGTGGTCGCCAGGCACTGCTCAATACCTCAAAGTTTATCTTCTCCCATCGGGGGTTCTGCCAATTCTCCAGGCGCACGATCAAATCTCCCGGCTGGATAGCTGCCTTGGCTGCGGGGGAGTCCTTGTCTACGGCCCCGATGCGGGCCGGCTGATCGAGAAAAGCCGGACGGGGAAAACCAGCGTGAAATACCCCGGTCATGAGAACAATCGCCGCCATGACATTCATGACAGGGCCAGCGCTGGCGATGATCGCTCGCCGCCACCTCGGCCGCGAGAGGTACTCTTCCGGCGCGCCGCTGCGTTCCTCGGAAGGGTCCGAGCCGGCCAGCCTGACGTAGCCGCCGAGCGGCAGGAGACTCACGCGATAGTCAGTTGGCCCTCGGCGATAACCAAAGAGCCGGGGGCCAATTCCAAAGGAGAAGACATCCACCCGAACGCCGAAAATGCGAGCAGCGAGGAAGTGGCCAAGCTCATGAACCAGGATCATTAACCCGAGAACGAGGAAGACCCCAGCTACGTAAGACAAAACATTTCCCATCGCACCACCTAGGCCTGGCAACGAGCCACTTCCTCGCTCGCCAGGCGACGCGCCTCCCGATCCGCCACAAGAACGTCATCCACGGAGCCCGGCTCGCTGTTAGGAATGCGGGCCAGCACTCGCTCGATGACCTCGGCAATCGCCAAAAAGGAAATCCGACGCTCCAAAAACGCGCGCACGGCGACTTCATCGGCTGCATTCATGGCAGCCGGGAGAATGCCCCCAGCCGCCAGGGCCTTTCGGGCCAGCCCCAAACAGCGGAACTTGCGGTTGCTTGGGCGGCTGAATTCCAGCTTTCGCACCTTCACCCAATCGATGGGCAGGGCGGCGGTCGGAACGCGCTCGGGATAGGTCAAGGCGTATTGAATGGGCAAGCGCATGTCCGCCGGGCCGAGCTGCGCCACAACCGAGCCATCCACGAATTCCACCATGGAATGAATCTTAGACTGGGGGTGAATGACCACCTCGATCTGATCCGGCGAGAAACCGAAAAGCCAATGGGCTTCAATGATTTCCAGGCCCTTGTTCATCAGTGTGGCAGAATCTATTGTGATGCGCTGTCCCATGCGCCAGTTGGGATGATTGAGCGCTTGCTCCGGGGTGGCGTGTTGTAGCTGGCTGAGGGAAGCCTTCCGAAAGGGGCCACCCGAAGCAGTCAGGACAAGCCGCCGGACTTCGGAGGATTGGCCGGCCCGCAAGCACTGGTGAATAGCATTGTGTTCGCTATCGATCGGCAGAATTTCTGCTCCTGCCCGGACAGCCGCTTTGGTAACGAGCTTGCCGGCAGCCACCAGAACTTCTTTGTTAGCCAGGGCCAACTTCTTGCCCCGAAGAACCGCCTCGTAGGTGGCAGGCAAGGCGGCCACGCCCACGGTTGAGGAAACGACCAAATCTACTTCAGGCAAGGTTGCAACCGCAGTGATGCCCTCTCCGCCGCAAAGAATCTCAGGCAAGGTGCCGCTGCCATTTCCCAAGAGCCCCTCGCGAAGAGCATTGGCCGCCCGGTCGCTGGCGACAGCAACGCACCGCGGGCGGTGCCGGCGAATCTGCTCGCTCATCAGAGCGACGTTCTCACCAGCAGAAAGGCCTACCACGTCGAACCGGCCGGGCATGCTCTCTACCACTTCAAGACATTGCCGACCAATCGAGCCGGTAGAGCCGAGAATGGCGAGCCGCTTCATCGAGGACCGGGATAATCAAAAATATTTACTGACGACCAACATCGAATAGTACCACAGAACCGGAATTGCCAGCAGAAGGCTGTCTATGCGGTCGAGAACGCCGCCATGACCCGGAATCAACTGCCCGGAATCTTTGGCGCCAGCCCCTCGCTTGAAAGCAGATTCGATCAGATCGGACAATTGTGCTGCCAGGTTTGTCAGAAGGGCGGCAGCGAGCAAGAGGCCTAGGGGAATGGCATGCTGCCAAAGGGCAAGAAGTGCGGCAACGAGGAGCGAGCTGAGGAGACTGGCGACCGCTCCCTCGACCGTTTTGCCCGGGCTGATCCGCGGGCTGAGCTTATGGCGGCCCACCGCTCGACCCACGAAATAGGCGGCGGAGTCCCCCACCCAAATCACCGCCAAGAGAAAAAAGAGCAGCCGCGGCCCAAAATACGGGGAGACGGCTCGAAGAGAAACTAGCAGGGATAGCGGCAGCCCAATCCAGAGAAGCCCAAGGCCAGTGGTCGCCAGGCCCGGGAGAAATTGCGCGAGCGGAACTTGCAAGGCAAACGCCCACGCGGAGGCGCCGACCACAAACGCTAACAGGACCAGGACGGGAGAAAAGCCAGTCTCCAGCCGAACATGAGATTGCCGGGCCATTCCGGCGCCCGAAATGAAGAGGGCGGTACCAAAAGGCAGAAGGGCTTGCGACGCGATCAAGACCAATGCGAAGAAGTAGCCGGGCCCGTCCAGGGTGCTCATACCGGAGAGACGAGCGAGTTGGAAGTATTCGCGCAACGCCAGAAGGGTGACCAAAGCAACGGCCAGCGCGAAAAGCCACGTGGGGACCAGGAACACGAAGACGAGAACAAGCGGGATGAGGACGGCAGCCGAGGCAATACGGAGGCCAGTCATGAAGGAAAGGTAACACGAAGGGAGGGGCGATAGAAGCCGGCAGAATGGCTATAGGGCGTTTTCGCTCAATGGCGACCGCGGGAGAGGCCGGAATGCAAGGCAATACGACCGACGGCCGAATCAGAGTCAGAGAGGCCGCCGTAACGACGATCGCGGCGTTGGTAGTCAAGGATGGCTTCCAGCAACTCTCGCTTGGTGAAGTCAGGCCAAAGGGTTGGCGTAACCCAGATCTCGGAATAGGCAATTTGCCAAAGCAGGAAATTGCTGACGCGCAGTTCGCCGCTGGTGCGGATGAGCAGGTCAGGATCGGGCATTCCGGCGGTGTAAAGGTGGCGCGAAATCAGCTCTTCATCAATGGATTTTTCTTCGAGGCCATTGCACTTGATGGCACGAACAATGGAATGGAAGGCGTCGACGAGCTCGGCCCGGGCACCATAATTGAGAGCAACGTTGAGACAAAGGCCGCTGTTTTGCTCGGTGGTCCGAATCGCTTTTTCAAGATCCTGGCGCACCGGGCCAGGAAGCTGGTGGGCGCGGCCAATGGACTGGAGCCGGACGTTGTTTTGCACCAGCATGGGCAACTCTTTGCGGATATAGGTCCGCAAGAGCTGCATGAGGAAATTTACTTCCGCCCTGGGGCGTTTCCAGTTTTCCATAGAAAAGGCAAAAAGAGTGAGAACGGAAACGTTCAAGCGGCTGCAAGTCTCGACCACCTCACGGGTAGCGCGGATGCCGGCACGGTGGCCAGCGACGCGCGGCAGACCGCGCCGCCGCGCCCAGCGGCCATTGCCGTCCATGATGATGGCGATGTGCTTCGGCAGGGCATTGAGATTGATTCGGCTGAGGAGATGCGCTGCTGCGCTACCCGGTTTGAAGAGTGCCGTTGCGGAGTTCACGAGCGTACATTCCGACCTCGATGAAAATTAGCACATCCCTATAAGAATAACAAGGAAAGCGGGCCGCAACCGCTTACGGGGCGCCCGGGCGCAACGTGAAATAGACCAGAGCAAGCGTCATGGCAATCAGCAAGACGCAGGTGAGCCAAGCAACGACGTTAAACGAGCGAGAGTTTGTGTGGATTCCCATCAAATCGCTGCGGTTAACGAGGAGCAGCATGAAGATGAGCAAATAGGGCAGGACGATACCGTTGGCGACCTGCGAAAGCACCAGAATACGAACCAACGGGGCACCCGGGAGCAAGATGAGGCCAGCACCCACGACAATGAGCGCGGTGTAAAGCCAGTAGAACACCGGAGCTTCATTGAAGCGCTTGTCCACGCCGGCCTCAAATCCCAGGCCTTCGCAGACAAAGAAGGCGGTGGAAAGAGGAAGGATGGAGGCAGCGAAGATGGAGGCATTGAAGAGACCGAAAGCGAAAAGAACGGTAGCGTATCTTCCTGCCAGGGGTTTGAGGGCAACGGCCGCTTCAGCCGCGTCGGCGATCTGGTGGTGGCCAGTAGCAAACAGCGTGGCTGCGCAACAGACCACAATAAAGAACGCCACCAGATCCGTGATGACGCAGCCAAAGATGACATCGAGTTTGAGGGCGCGATACCTTCTCAAGGGGATGGTTTTCTCCACCACGGCCGACTGGAGGTAGAACTGCATCCAGGGTGCGATGGTGGTACCGACCACGCCGATCGTCATCACGAGATAGGAGGTATTCCACTCAATCTGGGGAACGAGGGTAGCCTTGATCGCAGTTCCCCAGTCAGGACGAGCAAGAAAACCGGAAACAATGTAGGAAAAATAGACCGTGCAAGCAATAAGAAAAACCTTCTCCACCGACTTGTAAGTGCCTTTCACCACCAGCACCCAAACCAGAATAGCTGACAGCGGTACAGAAAAGTATTTGCTGACGCCGAAAATCTCGAGGCTGGAGGCGATGCCGGCGAATTCAGCCAAGATATTGCCCAAATTGGCGGCCAACATGGCCAGCATCATGAGGAAGGTAGCGCGGAAGCCAAACTCTTCGCGGATGAGATCGGAAAGCCCTTTGCCGGTCACCGCTCCCATGCGAGCGGCCATCTCCTGGACGACGATGAGGGCGAGCGTCATAGGAATCATCAGCCAAAGCAGCTTGTAGCCGAACTGCGCGCCAGCGAGGGAGTAGGTGTAGATACCGCCGGCGTCGTTGTCCACGTTCGCGGTAATCATGCCCGGTCCGATGACAGCAAAGAGAACGGCAAGCTGGCGGCGACGGGTGGTCCACGCCCGCCCCCAGCCATTCCAACGCGCGCTTGGAAACGGCCACTTCATCCCGTTCGAATCAGCATGCTGAGCACATCGTCCACCGTCACCACACCCACGAGCCGGGCTGCCTCGTCCACGATGGGGAGCATGTGCAGGTTGTACTTATTGAACAGCGTGATGACCTCTTTTCGATCCATTTGCGGTTCGGCAAAGATGAGCTGCTCCTGCCGGAGAGAACTCATCACGGTCTCCGGGGCCGCCAAGAGCATGCGAGCGACCGGCACAGCGCCAAAAAGACGGTGAGTGGAATCGATGAGGAAGAGCGTGTCCAGGGCGTCGGTTTCCACCTGGCTTTCCCGAATGCGCGCGACGGCATCGGCAACAGTCAGCTCCTCCGGCACAGCCACAAAGCTGGTTGTCATCAAGCCGCCGGCAGAAGATTCCTCAAACTGCAAAAGCTCGCGCACTTCCTGAGCGTCTTCTTGGGAAAGCTCTTTCAGCAGGATGTTAGAGGTTTCGGCCGGCAGCCCGGCCAACATGTCAGCGGCTTCGTCGGCCTCCATTTCTTCGAGGATATCGCCTGCTTTTTGGCGGTCGAGCGTCTCCAAAATGCGGGCTTGAACCCGGGGCTCAACCTCAGAGAGGGCTTCGGCAGCGGTCTCCTCATCGAGAGCCTCGACCACCGCTCCCCGGTCAGCGGGCGCCAACTCCTCGATGATGTCAGCAATGTCAGCCGGGTGGAGTTGGGCAAGCCGGGCGTGGGAAATCTTGAGCTTTACGCGACGTTTTGGATCAGTCTCAATCAGGTTGACATAGTCCCAGGGAATGACGCGAACGGGCATTCGCTCCTGGATCTTTCGGATGGTTGATGGGGCAAGCATTCCCTGGAGCAGCCGGCCAAGCGCGCCGGTGAGGCCAACGTCCACCTGAGTAAGGCGGAGTTCGATGCTGCCATTCGTCTTCTGCTCACTCAAGACGACATCGTTCACGCGAACCACTTTCCGCCCGTTGATGTCAATGATCTGCTGATCGAGAAGATCCTTGCGAACGGCGAGCCAGCCTTCATTCGGGGAAAAGGTTTCCAAGGCCAATTCAGGAACGTTGAGGCGGAGGGTTCCCGGAGCGGCGAAGGCGACCTGCTCGTACCGGGCAAGCAAGCGCTGATACTTGCCGCGGTCAATGCCGAAACGAGCGATGCGGTCGGACTGCTCGCTCGGGTTGACAAAAAGCTCGTTCACCCGGCCAACAAAGTTGCCCTGGGCATCGTAAACCTTGGCACGCAACAGTTCGGTGGCGTGAATCATGGCTGCCTCCAGGTCAGGTCCATCGGTGGAAATTCATCTTCGCTTCCCCGCTGCCCTGATACGCTGTGCGCCGCAGCTTTGTCAAGAAAGGAGTTCGGTTTTTTGCGGGGGGTTCGCAAATGGCGTCAGGGGCCGGGCTCGAAAAGCATGTGGGAGGGACGCTTCCCTTCCCGCCGGCAGACCTGAGCGTAGAGGTCAGCGTAGGTCAGGGTGACATAATCCGCGGGCCGAAAGCCCAGGCGACGGGCTACACGCCCAATGGCCGCCGGGCGACCCTCCAACTCGAGGAAGACTCCGATCGGAGTTTCGTCCAGATAGAGGCATAGATCCGGTTCGCGGGTGGAACGAAAAGGGGTTCGGTATTTCTGATATCGGAAGGCGATGCGGTAGCCCAAGCGCTCGAGGATAATCCGCATCGTTTCGCGGCTGGAGAGCAGTAATTCCTCCTCGGCGCGCACCTTGTAGCGACGGCTCCCGGCCAACCGGCTCTTGAAGGTCAGAACGGCCCTTCGGCGGTATTCCCGCAGGCGCAAGAGCTGTGCTTTTCGGCGAAGTTTCCGATCCGGCGTATCGAATACAAGGTTGTCTTCAAAGGATCGATGGGAGGGTCGAAACCCAGCGCGAAGGAGGCTGAGGCGTATCCCATCCAAGTCACGGACGAGCAGCTTGATTTCGATTTCACGGGGCATCGGCTTGCGAGCGGCAGGCGAATCAGTACTCGCGCTCCAAAATGAACTGAGGCACGGCAGCGAGCGCCTGGCGATAGATAGAATCCGGGGCCACGTCCAGGCACCGCCGAGCATTGTCAGCGTAGAGATGAGCGCGGGCAAGGGTGCGTTCGAGCGCGCCCGTTTCACGAACGAGGGCCACGATTTCCTCCGGGTGCACGCGGAGAAAGCCTTTGTCCTGAAGGACGCTTTCCACCTTCTTGCGGCCGCTACCATGGACGGTTTCCAGGGCGTAGATGAGAGGCAGCGTCACCTTCCCTTCCTTGAGGTCGCTGGCTACGGGCTTACCGAGCTTGGCAGCGGAAGAAGTAAAGTCCAAGACATCGTCCACCAGTTGAAACGCCATCCCGGCCTGACGCCCATACTCGGAGAGGGGAAACTCAAGACTCTCCTGGCGGGCAAGGACCGCTCCGAGTTTGGCGCAGCCGCCAAACAAACAGGCGGTTTTGCGGTAGACAAGGTCGAGGGCGTCCTCCTCGGTCAAATCCATTTTGCCGAGGCGGGCGAGCTGAAGCAACTCGCCTTCCACCATGGTTTGGGTGAGGCCGATGAGGATGTCCAGGATCTTAAAGTTGCGTTCGGCAAGGGCAATTTGGAAGGATTGCATGTAGAGCCAGTCGCCAGCAAGGACGCTCAAATGATTTCCCCACCGGGAGTTGGTAGAAGCGCGGCCGCGGCGGGTATCAGCACCATCGATGACGTCGTCATGAATGAGGGTGGCAGTGTGAATGAGTTCGACGACGGTGCCAAGCTTGATGGCGGATTGTCCCTCATAGCCGCTGCACTTGGCCGCCAGCAACAGAAGGGCGGGACGAAGCCGCTTTCCGCCGCCATCCAGCAGGTAGCGACCAATGGAAGCCACCGGTTCGACGGCGGCATCGCTCTGGGCAGCGAATTCGCCCTCGACCATGCGAAGGTCGTCGCGCACCAGTTCAAAAATTTCTTGAGCAGTCACGATTCTACCAGCTTACCCGTCGCCCCGGAGGCCGCCACAGGCAGGCGGAAGAGATTCCGGAAATTCTCAAGGAGGGCCGCGGCCAATGCGTCCTCGGGTGCTTGATGCAGCGCCGCCAGCGCTCGCACCACCTCAGCCACGTGAGCCGGCTCATTTCGCTTTCCCCGGAAGCGCTGGGGGGCCAAGTACGGGCAATCGGTTTCCGCGAGCAAGCAATCGGGCGGCAACTGCGCGGCAACGGAACGCAGCACCGCAGCCTTCGGATACGTGACGTTGCCTGCAAATGATACCAGAAAACCAAACCCGATAGCCCGGCGAGCATCGTCCAGAGTGCCGCTGAAGCAGTGAAGAATGCCGCCGAGGTTAGTCGGGGCCCACTGCTCGGCCAGGATACGAAGGCAATCCCCCCAGGCCTGGCGGCAGTGGATTATGACGGGGAGCTTTGCTTCGGCAGCCAAGTCGAGTTGCCGGCGGAAAACTCGCTGCTGAACCTCCGGCGGCGGCTGCGGATAGTGATAATCGAGACCGATTTCGCCCCATGCGATCACACGCGAATCCGAGCCAAGTTTACGCAAGGCATCGTCGTGCGCGGCAGAGATACGGGCCGCGTCATGAGGATGGACGCCCACGGAAGCGTAAATCCAAGGATAACGTTGGGCAAAGGGGATGGCAGCATCGAGGCGATCCGGTCCAGCACCGCTTCCAATGCTGAGCAGGAGTTCCACGCCGGCGTCTCGCGCCCGGGCGATCACGGCCTCGCGATCGGCGTCGAATTCCGGGAAGTCCAAATGGGCATGGGAGTCCACAAGATGCATGCCAGTGTCCCCTACTTCAAGCGAGCGCCGTTGGGCACGTCCTCCAAAAAGCCGACCAGGACCGGCTTCCCCTGCTCGCCCACCGTGGCGGCCAGGACCATGCCGTTGGACTCGACGCCGCGGAGCTTGCGTGGCTGGAGGTTTGTCACCACGACCACCTTGCGGCCCACGAGGTCCTCGGGCTTATATACTTCGGCGATGCCAGCCACGAGCTGACGCACTTCTTCGCCGATGTCCACCAACAGCTTCAAAAGCTTGTCGGCACCAGCGACGCGCTCGACAGATTTCACCTCGCCGACACGCATCTCCACCTTGGCAAAATCTTCAATCGTAATCACGTTGCTTTTCGCCTCCTTGCCCGGCGCGGCCGGGCCACGGACACTCGGTGGTCTCAGCAACTCCTGTTCGAGCTGCTCAATTTGATCCAAAGCATCGTCCTTCTTCACCCGGGGGAAGATCGGTTCAGGCTTGCCGATGCGCGTCCCCGGGCGCAGCTTCCCCCAGTTTTCCATCGTTACCCCAGAAGTCAGTTGCTCATCGGCCGGACTTGCCTGAAGCCCAAGCTGTTGCCAGATCTTCGCTGTTGCGTGGGGCATAACCGGATGTGCCAGCAGAGTGACAATCCGCAGCGCTTCCGCGGCGGTGTAAAGCACGGTGGCGAGCCGGTCGCGTTGGGAGGGGTCTTCCGCCAAGGCCCAGGGCTGCTGAAGAACGAGGTATTTGTCAACCTCCGCGATCAATCCCCAGACCGTCACCAGGGCCGGTGAGAAGGCCAACTGGTCGTACTGAATCAAGCAAGTTCCAATGTCGCGGACTGCTCTCGCCTCGACCGTCTCATCGCGAGGGGTCTTCGTGCCAGTGGGCGCTGGCACTTCTCCGGCGAAGTATCGGTCTATCATCGTGAGGGTACGGCTAGCAAGATTGCCCAGTCCATTGGCGAGGTCGCTATTGTAGCGATTGATGAGCGCCTCGCGGCTGAAGTTGCCGTCCTGGCCGAAGACCATTTCGCGCAGGAGGAAGTACCGCAGCGCGTCCACGCCCAACACGCGGGCGATGGGCTGCGGCAATTGGATATTGCCGCGCGACTTCGACATCTTCTGCTGCTCGAAAAGCCACCAACCGTGCGCGAAGATCGTTTTCGGCAGGGGCTCGCCCGCAGCCATCAGGAATGCCGGCCAATAGACGGCGTGGAAACGCAAGATCTCCTTGCCAATCAGGTGCAGGTCGGCGGGCCAGTATTTCTCCCACTGCAGCTCGTCGTCGCCATAACCGATGCCGCTCATATAGCTGGTGAGCGCGTCGTACCAAACGTAAAAGACGTGCTTCTCGTCGCCCGGCCAGGGGATCCCCCACTTGAGCGTGGTGCGGCTGACAGAGAGGTCGCGGAGGCCGCCGCGGACAAAGGCAATCACCTCGTTCCGCCGCGTTTCGGGCTGGACGAACTCGGGATGCTTCTCGTAGTGATCGAGCAGACGATCTTGAAACGCTGAGAGCTTGAAGAAGTAGTTCTCCTCGCGGATGTGTTCGGTGGGCCGGCCGCACTCCGGACAGGGCGCGTCGGGCGTGGGGTCGTCCACGTAGAGTTCGTCAAAGACACAGTACTGGCCCTGGTAGCTGCCTTTGTAAATGTATCCGTTGTCCTTCGCGAGATGCAGCAACCGATGGACAGCGCGCTCGTGCCGCAGCTCGGTGGTGCGGATGAAGCGGTCATGCTTCAGATCGAGCTCTTCCCACAGGCGACGGTATTCGGCTGAAATCTGATCGGCAAAGCGTTGCGGGTCGAGGCCCGCCGCTCTGGCCGACCGCTCCACTTTCTGCCCGTGCTCGTCGGTACCGGTGAGAAACACGACGTCGTAGCCGCGCATGCGCTTGTAGCGCGCAATCGTATCGGCCACGACGGTCGTGTAGGTGTGACCGAGGTGCGGCCGTGCATTGACGTAGTAGATGGGCGTGGTGAGGTAGAACTTTTCCATGACTCAGGACCGGTCTTTAGGACTATCGAGCTTCAGCCCGATATGCATGACGGGCTCAAAGCCCGTCACTCCTTCTTCTGGCTCCGAAACACAAAGCTAGCTTCGGCGAGGATCTCCTTTAAGGGCACGCCGCGTTCGCGCGCAATCTTTTCGCAATCTTCATATTCGGGCGCGGCGTTCAGCAATTGGCCATTCCGTCGGGCCAATTTCATGCGCACCTGACCCCAGCGGGTTTCCACGGAAACCCATTCGCGCTCCAAGGTCTGGCGTTGCGCTTCGTAGATGCGCACGCCGATGGTTGTCGTCTGCGCGAAGACCAACTCGCAGAGCCGGGAGGCATCCTCAGGCCGGGCGACAACCTGAATGAGTTGGCCGGGACGATTTTTTTTCATCTGTGCGGGGACAGAGAAAACGTCGAGCGCGCCGGCGCTCATCGCCTGCTCAGCAAAATAGGCATAGATCTGGGGACTCATGTCATCCACGGTGGCCTCGATGACGCGCACGGGTGGTTCGATGGAGAGCGTCGTTGCCTCCCCAAGAAGCAGGCGGAGAACGTTTGGCTGCCCCATGATTTCTCGGGAGCCGGCGCCGTGGCCGACACGCCAGAGCTTCATCGGCGGCAAGGCGCCGAAATGGGAGCAGAGCGTCGAAAGAATGGCAGCGCCCGTCGGGGTGACCAACTCACCGACTTCGCCGCTTGAATAAACGGGCGCTTCCCGAAGCAGCTCAAGCGTCGCCGGCGCAGGAATGGGCAAAGTTCCGTGAGCGGTTTCCGCCCGGCCACCTCCCAAGTTGAGCTGAGACGCGGCAAACTTCTCGATGCCGAGCAGCGAAAACCCGATGCATGCGCCAACCACGTCCACGATGGCGTCGAGGGCACCGACTTCGTGAAAGTGGACTTTCTCGATTGGGAGACCGTGGACTTTGGCTTCAGCTTCGCCGAGCCGGCGAAAAATGCACTCCGCCTGTCGTTGGACCGCAGCGGGAAGGCTTGCTTTGCTGATGAGTTCCACGATAGCAGCGAGCGAACGCGGGGGCGGGCTGGCCTCCGCCTGGACGCGAACCAGGGTTGCCCGGAGATCGCCACGATGGACAGGTTCAGCAGACAGCCGCCAACCTCGAACGGGCAAGGCCAGCAGCGATTTTTCCAGATCGGCCAGGAGAACCCCGGCATCCACCAGCGCACCCAAGATCATGTCGCCAGCCACGCCCGAAGAACAGTCGAAGTAGCCGATACGCATCGAATCAACTCACCAGTTGCGGCAACATCTCGCCCGCTTTTCCGACGAAACTGTAATCAGCGAGAGGCGTCAGGGCGGTCGGCTCGAAATTAATCTCGATGAGCTTTGCGCCCCGGTGTTTAGCCAGCATGGGAAGCTCGGCTGCCGGATAAACCACGGCGGAAGTGCCAACCACCAGGAAGAGCGCGCAAGATTCAGCCGCTTGCACAGCAGCTTGCCAAGCTGCAGGCGGCAAGGCCTCTCCGAACCAAACGACGCCGGGTCGCAGGAGCCCGCCGCAGGCACACCGAGGCGGAATCTCCGGCAAAGGCACCCGGCGGTCCGATTTCACCGTGCCGCAGTGCTGGCAACGCAGCGTCCAGATGTCGCCGTGGAGCTTGATGACATGGCGGCTGCCGGCAAGATCGTGCAGCCCATCCACATTCTGAGTGATCAGGGCAAAGCCGGGACAGTGATTCTCGAGGAGAACCAAGGCTTCATGGGCCGGATTGGGCCGGGCAGCAGCAATCCGACTTCGCCGCCAATCGTACCATTCCCAGACGAGTCGGGGATCGCGGGCAAACGCCTCCGGCGTGGCAAGATCCTCGGCGCGATACTGTTTCCAAAGACCATCGGAGCCGCGAAAAACGGGGATGCCACTCTCCTCGGAGATGCCCGCACCTGTCAACACAGCAATCGAAGAGGCAGCGCGCAACTCTTCGCGGACTTCCTCAGTCTTGGACGGCTGGATAGACATCGGGCAAACATCGGATGTTAGTCTCGGCTCAGAGAAGTGTCAACGCCAACTCCCCGTTTGATGGCCTTCAGCAAATCTTTGTATAAAATGGAGAAGTTCTGTATTCTCAGCCCGGCATAACCGGGCGCGATGGTCCACCTGATCCAAAAGGAAATTCTGGAGCGCTTCCGCGAATTCATACGCGGAAGATATGGAGCAGTGGTCGAAATCTCGACACGGCGACCGCCAAAGGTCGAGATGGGCGACCTTGCTGTGTCAGCGTGTTTTGAGCTGGCAAGCAAACTCAAGCGGCCTGCTCGGGAATTGGCGCAGGAGATGGTTCAATCCATTGGGCCTTTGCCCGGCGTCATCAAGGCTGAAGTTGCCGGGGCAGGCTTTATCAACCTCCGGCTAGACCGGGGAGTTTTCTTCGAGCGAGCGCGCAACACGGCCGGTCTGCCGCTTGGAAAGGCCGCGGCGAGCGCCCCGAAGGTCGTAGTCGAACACACCAACATCAATCCGAACAAGGCGGCACACATCGGGCATCTGCGAAATGCGGCACTCGGCGATACGCTGGTGCGGTTGTTGCGGCATGCCGGCGCGAGGGTGGAAGTTCAGAACTACATTGACAACACGGGCGTGCAGGTGGCCGACGTGGTCGTTGGCTTTTTGCACTTGGAAAAGATCGGGACACCCGAGATCCGCCGGATGATTTCCGGGGAGCGGTTTGATTATTACTGCTGGGACCTTTACGCCCGGGTGACACGGTTCTACGAAGCAGACCCGCTGCGGATCGAACTTCGATACCGAACGCTCCAGGAAATTGAGGCGGGAGAGGGCGCGGCGGCAGAGGTCGCTGAGCTGGTTTCTACCGCCATTGTGCGGAGCCACTTGAAAACGATGCTGCGCATGGGCGTCGTGTATGACCTGTTGCCCCGGGAGAGTGAAATTCTGCATCTCAAATTTTGGGATTCTGCTTTTCATTTGCTCAAACAAAAGGCAGCCATACGGCTGGCCGAAAGCGGAAAAAACAAGGGCTGTTGGGTGATGGAGCTTCCCGAGGGAGCGGGTAAGGCCGAAAGAGCGGACAAAACGACTCGGGGTGCCGAGGAATGGGAGGAGGATGAGGCCAAGGTCATTGTGCGGTCGAATGGCACGGTGACCTACGTAGGCAAAGACATCGCTTACCAGCTATGGAAGTTCGGTGTGCTGGGGAAAGACTTCGCTTACCGAAAATTCCATACCTATCCTGACGGTCACATCCTATGGATGACTACGGCCGAGGGCGCCGACCCGCAGCCCCCGCCCTTTGGGAAGGCGTCGGAAGTCTATAACGTGATCGACGCGCGGCAATCGTATCTGCAGGCAATCATCGTGGCCGGGCTGCGGGCACTTGGCTACGACGAGCAAGCGCAGCGTTCGATCCACTTCGCCTATGAGCTGGTGGCGCTGTCACCGCAATGTTGCGCCGACTTAGGGATGGAGCTCACCGAAGAAGATCGCAAGCGGCCGTATGTTGAAGTTTCCGGCCGGCGCGGACTAGGGGTCAAGGCGGACGATCTCATGGACGGGCTGACCGGCCGCGCGCGTCAAGAAGTAGATCAGCGGCATCCCGACTTGTCCGAGGAGGCGAGGGCAAAGACAGCGCACCAGATTGCGATGGGAGCGCTCAGGTACTTTCTGCTTCGGTTTACCCGCAACACCGTCATCGCCTTTGATTTTAAGGAAGCCATGAATTTTGAGGGAGAGACCGGGCCCTATGCGCAGTATGCAACCGTCCGGGCGCAGAACATCTTCCGAAAATGGCGGGAGACATCGCCGGATGGCGACCTCAAGAAGTTCATGGCCGGCCTGAGCGCCAGCGAGGCTGGCAAGCTACTGGACGCGGCCGACGATCTTTGGGATCTTGCCCTGCATGCGAGCGAACTGGGCAGCGCCGTGGAAGCAGCTATCGCGGCGCAGGAGCCAGCGATTCTTGCCAAATATGCCTTCCAACTTGCCCAACGGTTCAATTTGTTCTATCACCGCCACCGCATCCTGGGCCAGAAAGACAAACAAAAGCAGGCGCTTTTGTTGAGCGTCACCGACCTGGTGCTCAAGCAATTGACGACTGCTCTCGATTTGATGGGAATTAGCGTGCCAGAAAGGATGTAGCCGGTCAGGGCCCAAGCAGCATTTTTCGCAGGTTGCTCTCGCCGGACATTTTCACCAGCACCATCACAGTATCGTTTTGTTGAAAGCAGGTATCGCCCCGGGGAATCACCGCTTCGCCGGCGCGAAAGACGGTAACAATGTTGCAGTCAGGCGGAAAAGCCAAATCGCGGAGGCGCTTTCCCACAGCTGGAGCTTTCGTGTCAAGGACATACTCCATCAATTCCAGTTCTCCCATACGCAAGTCAAGCACCTGGCGAATGCGACTGCTGGGCAGCTCGCTTTGGATGGCGCCGGTGATGATGGCAGTCGAGCTGACCGTGATGTCCACGCCCATTTTCTGCATGAGGGCTTCATTCTTGGGGTTCTTGACGCGGGCAATCGTCTTGGGGACGCCAAAGTGCTGCTTGGCAATCTGACAAGCAATCAGGTTGTCCTGGTCGTGATTGGTGACGGCGACGAACACATTGCAGCGGCTTGCACCAGCTTGCTCAAGGACGGCGGTGGAGGAGCCATCGCCCTGGATGACCGGACAATCGAGCTGGTGGGAAACGAGATCGAAGATTCGTTTGTCTGACTCGATGATGGTGACTTCCAGATTGTTTTCAAGAAGGGCGCGACCAAGGAAATAGCCGACGCGGCCGCCGCCGACGATAATGGCGTAGAGAGGGCCGGAAGTATCAGCCGAGCGGAGGGGAACGGTGGCGGCTTCGACCGAGCGGCCTTGCGTTTTCGCCCACGCATCCTGGAAAGTAGCCGGGCGGCCAGGCCCTCCCTCCAATTTCGAAACGAGAAAATCAGCCCCGGCAACGGTCAGGGCCATGGTGTCAATGCCAGCGGCGCGATATTGCGGCTCGCGGGCAGGATCGTAAACCACGGCAACGACATGGGGCACCTGGAAAACAAGCCGCGCCGTCTGCGCAACCATCAGGTTGGTATTCTCATCGCGCGTCAAAGCAAAGAGAACATCCGCTTTCTCAGCGCCAGCGTTGCGGAGGGCATCCTGATCAATGGCGCTCCCCATGACGTAGCGGACACGTGGATCGCGATCGCTTCTCTCGAGCACGCTTCGTTCCTTGTCCACAACCACGACCTCATGTTTTTGGGTGTCGAGTTGTCGGACGAGCTGTCGCCCCAGCCGACCGTATCCGATCACGAGGATGCGCATGCTTGCCTCGGGATGCTTCGAGCCATCCCAAACCCCTAGTATTTCACCCTCACCCGATATGTCAAGACGGTCCCAGCAGCCGCGCGGGATTCACCGAAACCGGGAACGGCCGGCCCAGCATCAAGATTTCACCCCGCGAGGGACGCTCGCCGGAGTGGGTCCGTCCGGCGGAGCTTGGCCGACTGGATAGTGAGTCAAGAAATGAATCAGGGTGCGAACACCAATGCCTGAGGCGCCACGCGCGCTCCAAGGCTTTGGGTCGTCGAGCCAAGCTGTCCCGGCGATGTCCAGATGAAGCCAGGGGGTTTCCTCAGCAAAAGCTTTGAGGAACATGGCGGCGGTGATGGCCCCGCCGCCGCGCTGGCCGCTGATGTTTTTCAGATCGGCGATGTGGCTCTTCATGAGCTCGGCGTATTCCTCGTCCAGCGGCATGGACCACATTTTCTCGCCGGCAGCCTGAGCGCTCGCAAGAAAGCGCTCGAGAAGAACCGCGTCCGAGGCAAAAATGCCGGCATTCAGGTTGCCGAGAGCAACCACGATAGCACCGGTCAGCGTCGCAGCATCAATCAGGCAAGTGCATCCGAGCCGCTTGGCGTAGGTCAGGGCATCGGCCAGGACAAGCCGGCCTTCGGCATCGGTGTTCAACACCTCAATGGTTTTGCCGGAGAGCGAGGTTTGGATGTCCCCCGGTTTTTGGGCGCGACCGCTCATAAGATTCTCCGCTGCGGGCACGAAAGCCATAACGCGGAAAGGGAGGTTGAGCTGGGTGATGGCGCGCATGACGCCAAGCATGGTGGCGCCGCCGGCCATGTCGTACTTCATCTTTTCCATGCCCTCGGCGGGTTTGATGGAGATACCACCACTGTCAAAGGTGATTCCCTTGCCGACGAGACCGAAGACAGGCGCACTCGCCGCCAGCTCTCGGGGAGAATAGCGAAGGATAATGAAGCGCGGGGGCTCGTCGCTGCCGCGGGCTACCGCAAGGAACGCCCCCATGCCCAGTTCGGCGATGCGCTTTTCATCCAGGATCTCTGCCTCGAGACCAAATTGCTGAGCCATCTCCAGGGCGCGCTGGGCGAGAATGCGAGGCGTGAGCGCATTCGAGGGTTCGTTGACAAGATCGCGGGTAAAGTTTTGCGCTTCGGCAATGACACGCCCGCGCCGCACCGCGGCTTCAACCTCAGCCTGCTGATCACCGTCAAGACCAGCCACGGTGAAGGCGGCCACTTTCTTTTGGTCGTTCTTGTCTGTTTTGTACTTGTCAGCTTCGTAGTCACCCAGCAGGGCACCTTCCGTCACGGCCTGTGCCGCATCAGCGATCGGAATGTCAGGGGGGAGAAGAAACGCGATGGTGCGAACGCCTTTGCTTTTCAAATGGCGGAGGGCGGCCGCGGCTACTTTTCGCAACTCCGGCAGTCCGAACTTTTCGGGCTTCCCTGCCCCAACCAATAGAAGCCGGTTGGCAACCAAACCGGGGACATGGTGGAGGAGAACCATGTCCAGCGATTGGCCGGTCAGTTCGCCGGCTTGCTGCAGATTCCTCAGACGTCCCCCGCTCAAGGAATCGATCTGCTGAAGCAGCGGTGGAAGCTGATCTTTGGATTCAGGGATGCAGGCGACCAGCGCGTCGCCCTTCCAGGTTTCAATGGAACCGGCGAAAAGGGTGATGTCCATGGATCTCCGTCGTTGGCGCTAAAAACGTTTGTGCCGGCGCATCGCTTCCGCCGCTTCGCGTTCGGCGGCGCGGCGGCGAATGGTCTCACGTTTGTCATAAATCTTTTTGCCTTTGGCCAGAGCAATTTCGCACTTGGCCCGACCGCGCTTGAAATAGATCTTCAGGGGAACCAGCGTGAGGCCCTTTTCTCTGGTTTTCCCAAAGAGTTTACGAATCTCCTGGCCATGCAGCAGCAGCCGGCGAGCGCGCAGGGGTGCGTGGTTCGAATAACCACCAGCCGCGTAGGGAGGAATATGACAGTTGAGCAGCCAGGCCTGACCGTCCTTAATCGCCACATAGCTGTCGCGCAGATTGGCCTCCCCGGCGCGGAGTGATTTAACTTCTGTGCCCAGCAACTCCAAGCCCGCCTCAAACCTGTCCAGTAGGAAATAGTTGTGGCTGGCAAGGCGGTTTGTGGCAACCACTTTTTCGTCGGTGGACTTACCTTGAGCCATTCAAAACCAACTATCTTAAGGTCGGGCAGAGGAAGATGCAAGCCGACGGTACGGGTCTCTTGCCGGAGTTGGTAAGCAGTGCTAGACTCACGGCGAACCGGTTCTTTTTGAGGCTTCCAAGATGCGTTTAACCCGATGGTGGGCAGTGTGTGGCGTTGTTTTGGCCGGGCTGATCCTGGCCGGTTGTCCCAAGGGTCAGACCGATTTCAAACAGGGCAAAAGGGCGGAGATGGAAAAGGACTACGACAGCGCTCTGATTCACTACCAGAATGCCCTGAAGGCGAACCCAGGGAACACCGAATATCAACTCAAGGTGCAGCGTTTGCGTTTTGAGTCGAGTCAATCTCACGTGGATCGCGGACACAGGCTGCGTGCCCAAGGACAATTGCAACTGGCGGCGGCCGAGTTCGAAAAAGCGCTGGCCATTGATCCTTCCAGCTTTGTGGCCGAGCAGGAACTGAAGAAAACACTGGAGCTAATCGCCGAGGAACAGCAGAAATCGCAGAAAAGCGAAGCGGAGAAGCCGGCCACAACAGACGAAGCCAGCGAAGGACCGCCCCGGCTGGCGGCTTTGCCCCAAACTCCCATGAGCTTGCGCGCCACCAATGATGCCAAGATGATCTTTGACACGATCGGGAAACTGGCGGGAATCTCCATGATTTTCGATCCGGATTTTGCTTCCCGAAGGATACCCGTTGATTTTGTGAACGTCACGCTGGCCGAGGCGCTGGACCTGGTGGCTTTACAGACGAAGACCTTCTGGAAGCCGGTCACGAGCAATGCCATCTTCATCATCCCGGATACGCCGCAAAAGCGGAAAGATTACGAGGAACAGGTCGTCCGCACGTTCTATCTTTCGAACACATTGACGGCCACCGAACTTACGGAAGTGGTGACGGCGCTGCGGACCCTGCTCGACATGCGCCGCATCCAGCAAAACAACACGATGAACGCGATTGTGGTGCGTGATACGCCGGACAAGGTGGCGGTGGCGGAGAAAGTGATCCGGGATATTGACAAGGCCAAGCCAGAAGTGGTGGTGCAGGTTTCGGTGTTGCAAGCACGCCGCGACCGGCTCCGCGAGCTGGGCATCCAGCCGGATACTTCGCCGGTTGCCTCACTCGTTTTCACGCCGCGCAATCCCACGGCGCCGGGAACGGACACCAAACCCCCTTCGGGCACCATCCGCTTGAGCGACTTACAACGACTTTCGTCCGCCGATTACAGTCTGGCGCTGCCGGGCGCGCGCGCATTTGCGCTCCTGAGTGACTCGGCGACGAAAATCTTGCAGAACCCCGAGGTGCGCGCTTCCGACGGGCAGACAGCGAAGCTTCGCATCGGCGATCGCATTCCGGTGGCGACGGGAACTTTCCAGCCTGGCCTCGGCGCTGTGGGCGTCAGTCCGCTCGTAAGCACCCAGTTTCAATATCAGGACGTTGGCGTCAACGTGGAGTTGACGCCGCACGTGCATCCGAACCGCGAGGTCAGCCTGAAGGTCAAGGTGGAGATTTCGCAACAGACGGCAACGGTCAACATCGGGGGCATCAATCAACCGGTCTTCAGCCAGCGAGTGGTCGAGCACGACATTCGCCTGCGCGAAGGCGAGGTGAACGTGCTCGGTGGCGTGATTGAGCGGACGCATCGAACGTTGAAGACGGGTTGGCCAGGGTTGAGCCAGGTACCGTTCCTTCGTTATTTTTTCTCGGACGAAACCACCGAGACGCTGGAAAACGAAGTGCTGATTGTGTTGACTCCCCGGGTAGTCCGAGTGCCGGAGATTACGGCGGCGAATTTGCGCAGCGTGAATGTGGGGACGGACACGAACCTGAAACTACGCCTGGCAGCAGGGGAGAGGGCAGTGCCCGCCGGGCGTGCGCAACCTCCCCTGGGCGAGGCAAAAGCAACCGCACCGACGCCAGCGCCGGCTCCGACGGGTGCTGCGATGATTCGCTTCGATCCGAATCTTGTGAACGTGCCGAGCGGCCAGCCGTTTGTGGTGAACGTGGTGGTGGACAACGTCAAGGATTTGTTTTCGCTTCCGTTCCTGGTGCAGTACGACGCCAAGGTGATTCAGATTGATGAAGTGCGGCACGGCGGCTTCATGTCGAGCGACGGCCAGGCAGTGGCGATCGTGCAGCGAGTGGATCAAGAGAACGGCGTGGCCATTATTTCTCTTATCCGGCCACCCGGGACAAGCGGCACGAGCGGCAGCGGTGCGGTGGTGGCGCTGGTGGCGCGCAGCTTGGGTAAAGGCCAAACAACGCTTCGCATTCCCCAGGTGAATGCCCGGACGGCGACGCAGGAGACGATTTCGCTCGCCACCGGTGAGTGCGTGGTAGTAGTACAGTAACCGGACAGCAGAGGCTTCGAGTGGGGGCAGGAATTCGCCATCAGCGCGGACTCACGTTGATCGAGTTGGTGATCGCGGTGGCAATCGTGGGAATCCTTGCGGGCCTGGCGTTGCCGATGGCCCGCGTACAGATTCGGCGGCAAAAAGAGGTCGAGCTGCGGCGGGCACTGCGCGAGATGCGGACAGCCATTGACCGTTACAAAGATGCGGCTGACCGTGGTCTCCTCCAGGTGAAACTTGGGACGGAAGGGTACCCGCCCGATTTGGAGACGTTAGTCAAGGGAGTCCAACTGGGCGGGGCGCCGGACCGGCGGGTGCGTTTCTTGAGGAAGATTCCTGTGGATCCCATGACGGATTACCCCGAATGGGGAATGCGGTCCGTCCAGGATTCGCCGGATGCGGGGAGTTGGGGCGGGCAAAACGTTTTTGACGTGTACAGCCGCAGCACCGCTACCGCCCTCGACGGAACCCGCTATTCGGATTGGTAGTGCAAGGAAGAAGTTCAAGACGCGGATTTACCCTGCTGGAATTGATGGTGGTGATCACGATCATCGTGATTCTGATCAGCATCGCCATTCCTCAATTTCAACGCTCCATCCGGCGCTCGCGGGAAGCCGTGCTCAGGCAAAACCTGACGGCGATGCGCGTGGCCATCGACCAGTACACGCTCGACAAGCTGCGCGGGCCGCAGTCGCTGGATGATCTGGTTGCCGCCGGGTATTTTCGGAGAATCCCGAACGATATTACCGAGAAGAAGAATACCTGGCAAGTGGAATACGAAGACGTCTTGCTCAGCCCGGACCAAACCGAGACGGGCATCGTGGATGTCCGTTCCGGTTCAGACGCAGTATCCTCGGAAGGTACTCCCTATAGCTCCTGGTAGCTGGCTTGTTCAAGAATAAATCGTGATTGGCACTTTCATTTTGCTGTTTTCCCCCTCTATGTTTCCGAGGCCTGTTTGCTGATTTTTCTATTTCGGCTTTCCGGTCAGCGGCCGTCGGGGTTGCGGAAAGGGAGAGAATCGAATACTATCGGGCTGCGGGGTGGAGCAGTCTGGTAGCTCGTTGGGCTCATAACCCAAAGGTCGGTGGTTCAAATCCACCCCCCGCAACCAACCTTTTCAAATCCAACCGAAGGGTGTCGGACGGTTCAGGCGGAAAAGCAACCTTCAACAAAAGTCCTCTCGTGCTGACATAGGTTTCAACACGAGCAAGATGTCTCTTCTGGGCACTATCTATAGCGAGAAGCGCGACCTATCAGGGTGCGGTACCACCAAACTCGGTGGGGTCTTGAGACTTTACCCGACCCCGAGAGGCGGCTTTGCCCACTTCGAACACGCGACAAGGGGGGTACGTTCGTTCCAGTCACCTAACTCACAGGCCGAGGGTGCTTTTCCCGCCGTGCGTGGTACCTAAGTACCATTGCTAGGCGCAACGGCAGGTGGTACTCGTCCGATATGGGGACGAGTAGTTCGTTCGATTCAAAGACTTCCGAGCAGGGCTATTTTCGACGCGAGGTGTCCTTGCCCGGCAAGTGGGCCTACCTTTACAGCGAAGACTTTCGGCCTTTGACGGTGCTTTGCATCAGCGCGCGGGGAGCAGTGGCACGAATCGACGAGACTCTGGTGCCCAACCGGGAATTGCGCTTCCGACTGCCGCTAAGCGAAGAGTTTGAGTTTCAGGCCAATGCCACGGTCAAGAACCAAAGCGGCGAGCTAGTTGATTTGGAATTTAGCAAACGAGATTTGACAGCAGCGCTTCGGCTGAACGCTTACGCCGCTTTTCCGCAATGGGCCCGCAACAAACAGCCGGATGACAAGATGTCTGTGCTCGTGATTCATCCGGATGTTCAGGCAGCCGACGCTTTGGAGAAATACCTGACGACCAAAGGCTACGAAGTGGATGTGGCCCTGGGAGTCAACGCTGGTTGGGAGCTGGCGAAGTCCTTCCAACATGAACTGACGCTGGTCACCAGCCGGATGGGACTCAAGACGGCCTTCGCACTCTGTCAAAATCTGGTCGGCGAGAAACTCACCCCCGTTTTGTGGATCCAAGAAAACCAAGAGGTGGACTCCGAGCTGCTGATACTCTCCGGCGCGTGTGCCTCGATCAGGAAGCCATTCACGTTGGAACAGCTCCATCGAGCGATTCACGGCCTGAGGACATTCTTCCATTCACTGATCGTTTTGCCACCGAGGGAAGGAACCATTCGAAGCGAACGCCGGGCAACTCTTGTGGAGCCGACAGGCACGATACCCGGAATGGGGCACACGGAAATACCGCGATCCCGCCCTTTCGGGAAAGTCGAGCTTCCCCCGGCATTACCCACGCCGCCAGCGATCTCATCGGAACCGCCACCGCCGACTCCTCACCCCGGCGCGGTCGAAACGCCTCTGGCGACGGAAGCGGCGAAGCCGACTGCCCCGACAAGCGAGGAGGTGAAACCAACTGTTGCGCACGCGAGCGCCGATTTTATCGGGGCGAGCGTCACGACGCTAGTGGCTGCCGATGCAGAGAAGGAACTCCCCGTAACGGAGGTAGCAGGGGCAAGAGTGACCCATGCTGATGTGGCGAAACCCCGACAAACCGGTGCGGCCGGCGCTGAGAAGCCCGCGCAGAAAGCGAGTTCCGCTCCAACAACGGCCCCGCGGGTGACGAAGCCAACTTCCTACACAGCCGTGTTGGCGAAAGGGGCGGCGGAGAGGCTAACACCCCAAAAAGCACACGGACGTTTGGCAGGCGCAGCGGCTGCGGGCGTGGTTGCGCTCGCTCTGGTGGGATGGTACGGCTATTCTCGTCTTTACGTGCCCAAGCCGCCAACAGTGGCACTGGCAGCACCCACTCCACCGGCTTCTTCCCTAGAGGTCAGCCGTCCGAGGCCGGCAACACCTTTGACAGGCTTGAGCGCAATTCCGAGGGGAGGAGAAGAAAGCAGCACTGTTCCAACACCTACCGAGACGCCTCCGCAAACCAGCCCAGCTCCAGTAAAGCCGACCAAGGTGTCTCAGCCGACTCAGGCGGGCGCTACCAAGGAGGACGGCCAACCAGTCCTGACGAGTCGAGAATCCGAGCCTGCCGACTCTACTCCAAAGGCGACGGTCGTAGTCGAGAGTCTGGAAAAGTTCAAGTTGCGCATGCCGCCGGGAAACCAGGGCAGCAGGACACCTGGAATGCCGGAAACGGCGCTCCCTTTGACAGGCGGGATGCCAACCATGCCAGAAGCGGTTGTCACTGCGCCCAGCCTTCCGGAACTCGTCCCTCCAGTCCAAGTAGAGGCGAAGGCCATCAAGCGCACTGATCCGGCTCTTCCCCTTTCGGCAAAGCTATACCACGGAAGCTACGAGGTTGTGGTGGTAGCGACGATCGATCCCACCGGAAAGGTTACTGAGGCGCACGCGCTACGGAAGGACAACTACGGTTTTGGTCAGGCCGCCAGCCAGGCAGTCAAACAGTGGATTTTTTCTCCGGCGACGCAGAATGGCCGGCCGGTCGCATCCACCCAAGCGATCCGCTTCGTTTTTCGCGGCAGGCAAAACTAAGGGCCCAAGCGCAAAATTCTCCTCGTGGCGAACGTGCCAGCATTCGCCAACGTCCTGGATCGAGGAGAAGGCAGTGTTCAAAAGGTTTTCCCATTGGCGGGACGGATACGGGGCGTTCACGTGTTCCCAGCGCGAGATTGCCGGACTGATTGAATACATCAAGAGTCAGGAGCAGCACCACCGAAAGGTGAAGTTCGAAGAGGAGTATCGCAAGCTGCTGATTGAGGCTGGAATCGAATTCGACGAGCGGTACCTGTTGTGACAGTCGGCCCCTTCGGGGCCGGAAACCTGACTGGGAACCCCTTTCCGTAGGTTAAAACCTACGGCTACTCATAGTCTTGCCCTTCGGGCAAGCGCGGGTAGCCCGCACGGGCGCACGTTCCACGCCCGTGGGTTTTTCCTGCCCAAGGCCCGCGCCGTGAGTTGCCTCCTACCTCCGCCCTTCGGGCAAAGGAAATTCCGGTAGTGATTCAACTTGAAACTGACCCCACATTCGAAATTCCGGTTGACTTCCACACAGCAGGTGTTAGAAGATTCCCCCAGAACCGGAAGGATATAGCGGATTTCCAGGCAGTAATAGTAATCTTTGCCAGCGGTCGGGAGGCAGCTATGAAAGCAAAGGAATCTGGTCGGCGGCGATTCCTCAAAGGGAGCGTTGCGTTTGTCGGCGGACTGGCGGTGGGAGGGTTGCGGCCCGCCAGCGGTCAGCAGACCCCCGAGCCGGAATTCATCCAGAACCGGAGCGTGCTCCCAGCGAGCACTCGCTCGAAGTTTGACACCATGTCCCGACGGGGGTTTGCCGGGCGAGGGGTCGCCGCGTATACCCCGCTTCAGGACCTCAAAGGGATCATCACGCCGGCCGAGGTCCATTTCGAGGTCAACCACGAAAACGGCGTGGTCCCGAACGTTGATCCCGCCAAGCACAAACTGGTGATCCAGGGCATGGTGGACCGGCCTCTGGTGCTGACGATGGAGGAGCTGCGTCGCCTGCCATCGGTTTCCCGGATCTGCTTCCTCGAATGCAACGGAAACGGCAGCGGCATTTTCAG
>Ga0209002_10000148_pt1 | contig 48648 bp, 49 predicted proteins | sample Rifsed16ft2_FD_184010 | JGI IMG/M metagenome (GOLD analysis project Ga0209002, IMG submission 184010) | Soil microbial communities from Rifle, Colorado, USA - sediment 16ft 2 (version 2) | ecosystem: Environmental > Terrestrial > Deep subsurface > Rock core/Sediment | place: Rifle, Colorado...
CTTGCCGGGCGGCTCTGATTCAGAGCCTCATCGCCCGCCGGGGGCTCCTCGGCGGCGATCCCTGGCCCGGCGTTTTCCCCGAGACGAGCATCGCGCCGGCAGCCGCTTGACGAAAACGAGCGGCTGCTGCGCTGCGTTTTGACGGAATCATTACCACGGGTCAAGGAATCGCATGAATGCAGGCCGGGTTATGGTCCTACCATTCATCCGAACAGCGGCTTCCAGTCATCGAACAACACGGTCATGTCCACTAATGCCGCCACGAGCATCGCTGCCAATGCAGTCGCACCTCCGCCCCGCATGTGAATTCCGATCGCCATTCGTGCACCTCCGGCTTGTGGCGGTCAGGCTCGAGGGCGCGCAACTAGACTTTGGTAGGTCGCTCTATAGAATCCTAAGGTTGTTGGTGGACCGTTCAATAACCCTCCGAGGCGGACTCGAATGGCAGGTGAAGTTCGCGCAGAATGGCTGGCGCGCTGCACACGCGAAGACGGCAACAGACCCTTCAACCCCCGCCGTTTGGCTTCGCCCGGCCGAACGCGAACGTTCGTGAATCTGATCGCCCCCGAGCCGGCTCCTTTATCGGGGCGTGCGGTTCCTGGTTCCGTTCTTCGAAACGTCTTGCCTGGCGCCGGCGCGCTCGAGCGATTCGAGGTGGTGCGCGATCCCGCGGATGTCGGCGGTATACCGTTTGCGAAGGCCCTCGCGGTCTACTCTGACAACGCCCAGCTCGGCCATCTTGCTGATGTGGTAGCTGATGGTCGGCTGGCTCAGCCCGACCTCCTCGGCAAGCTCCCGCTGCGTGCGTCCGGGGCGTCCATGGATGTTCTTCAGGAGGATCCGCTCGATGTCCGTGAGCTCTGGCTGCGCGTCCGCGATGCGCTGGCTACTCAGGGCGTACCGCCGGAATCGACCGTCCCTCCAAGAGCGGATCATGCCCTCCCTCTCCAGGACCCAAACGTGGTAGGCTAGGGTCCCCACACCCAGGTCCATGTCGCGGCGGATCGCCTCGAAATGCACCCCCGGGTTCGCAAGCAGATAGCCGTGTATGTTCCCCCGCGTATAGTGTTCCAGGATGGTGTTGTGGCGTAGTCTTGCCCACAGAATCACGATGGGCGTGATGAAGGCCAACCGCCGCGACTCGTTCAGGGCGAGAAGCGAAAGGCCACTCAGGATCACGAGGATGATGAGCCACCATACGTCGACCACGATCGACGGCAGGGGCGTCCCGATCGTGACGAAGAACGTGAGCTCGACCTCCACGTTGCCCACATGGTCCACCGACCGGTAGCCAATGGCGTGCTCCCCAGCCGGGAGGGAGAACGGTTCCCCGTACGAAGTCCATGCCCCGCCATCGATTCGATACTCCGTGCGCGCGACTCCGCTGCCGGCGTCCGAGGCGGAGACGACAAATGAACTCCGGGTGGTGTACGGTCCCGAGGCGGGACGGACTTCCGTCGCGGGCGGCGTGTCGTCGACGACGACATCGACGCTTCCCGTCGCGACATTGCCAAGGAGGTCGGACGCTCGGTATTCGAGCACGCTCGTCCGATCCGGTCCGGACAATGAGATCGCGCCCGCATACGGGGTCCACGCGCCGCCGTTCAGACGATACTCCACGAGGGCGACGCCGACCGGAAGCGCCCCTTCATCCGTCGCGGCAAGCGTGATCGGAGTGCGGGACGTGACGTATACGTTCGCCGCCGCGTAGCGCGGGTCCCCGATTTCCAGGGTCGCCGTCGGCGCCGTCCCGTCCACGATCACCGCGAACGCGTTGGAATTCTCCACATTCCCGAGAAGATCGCGGGATCGGTATGCGACCAAGTAGGCGCCCTCCCTCGGCAACCCGAAGGGGCCGATGTAGGGAGTCCACACAGCCCCGTCCACCTGGTACTCGGTGGAGCCGAGGCCCACCGGCGGAGAGCCCCCGTCCACGGCGGCGAGCGAGAGAGTCGTCGCGGCGGAGACGTAGAGAGCGCCGCCAATCGGGACCTGAGGCGTCCCGACCGAAAGCGTCGTGGTCGGCGGGGAGTCGTCGACGACGAAAGTCGCTTGGTTCATCGCCTCCGGGTTTCCAAGCGCATCCGTCGCGTAGTACACGATGTGCCTCACCCCGTCGGGCGCGGGCAGTGGGATTGGCGCTACGTACGGTGCCCATGGGGACCATACCAGTCCGTCCCAAACGCGATATTGGATGGAGTCCAAGCCGCTCCCTCCATCCGTGGCGGCGAGGGAGACGAGAGCTGAGGACGTCAGGTACGTCATCCCGCCCGACGCATAGGTTGCCCCTGTCACGCTCAGGCTCGTCGCGGGCCCCAAGGTGTCGACGCACATCTGCCAAGGCGCGCTGAAGGGGCTCCATGCACCGGCGGAATCCTGCGTGCGCACGCGCCAATACCAGCACCCGTCCGCGAGCGGGACGAAGGACCAGGACGGCGTGGGGGATACCATGTCCCCGCTCGAGTAATCGATCGAGCCGAACGCGGCGTCTGCGTCGATGTCCACGCGGAAGCCGGTCTGAACGTCCCCGACGTTGGGGTCTTGGAAACTCCACGCGAACATTGCCGTCGCCGCCGGGGTCCACGAGCCGTGAAGGGGAGACAGGAGCAGCGGCACGGATACGTCGTTCGGCTCATACGTGACCGTGATGAGGCGGTGGACGGACTCCCAACCGAGGAAGTCAAAGGCGCGCACCCGGAGGGCGTTCGCCCCGATGACGAGGGGACACTCCCGGGACCACGACGTCGTGCCCGTCGCGGGGCTCCACGTGGCTCCGCCGTCGCAGCTGACCTCGACCCTCACGACGCCACTCCCGGCACCGTCGTCCGCGACTCCGTCGACGGTGATCGGGCTTGTGAAGGTGGTAAACCCATCTGCTGGCGAGCTGAAGGCCACCGTGGGGGGGTCCGGATCGTAGTTCAGGGTGATGACCGCGTGCGACGACTCCCATCCGGCGGCGTCGAAAGAACGTGCGTGAATCATGTTGCGTGTGCGCAGGAGAGTGCAACCTTCGTAGTACCATCGGACCGTCCCGACCGCGAGACCCCAGGTCGAACCTTGGTCGCAGCTCACCTCGACGCGGTCCAGGCCGCTCCCACCCGTGTCCGCAGCGGTGCCCACCAAGAGCGGGATAGCCGTCGAGACCCACTGTCCGTCCGCATGGGACAGGAAGGCCACATTGGGTGGGGTCATGTCCGGTGGTGGCGGCGTTGCGTAGCGGTTCGCCCACACGCTGATTTCACCCCAGTTCAATTGCATCCAAACGGCGCTCGCGTTTCCGCCCGGATCCATGGCCACCGCCGTCGAAAAGACGTCCCCGGACGTCGTCTCGATGAGCTCCGGGGCACCCCAGCCGGTGCCGGGCACGTACCGGCTGGCCACCGTGTTGTAGTAGACTCCGTCCGACTGGGACCACACGGCGATGACGTTGCCGGACGGATTCCCTGCCACGCTTACCAGGTAGGCGTCTCCCGGCTCCGCCTCGAGGGGCTCCGGCCTGCCCCAGCCGATGCCCGCGACGTACCGGCTCGCCCAGATGTTACAACAGGAAGTGGGGGTCCACTGCGTCCACGCGGTAATCGCGTTGCCGGACGAATCCACCGCCAGCCGCGGCCCACGTGCGGACGAACCCATATCGATCAGCTCCGGGGTCTCCCATCCGATGCCCGCGATGTACCGTTGCGCCCTCACGACCGTTCGGCCCCCGGAGTTATCGTGCACGACGATCGCGTTGCCGGCCGGATCGAAGGCGATGTCCGGCAGGAAGCCAGAGACACCGTTTCCTCTTACCGTATCAATTAGTTCCGGGGGCTCCCAGCCGACGCCCGCCACATACCGAGACGCCCAAAGGTACTTCCACCAATAGGTCGGGTCCGATCGGTGCCACACGGCGATCGCGTTGCCCGCCGAATCCGTGGCTACCACTGGAGGGTTCCCGTAATCGGATCTGTTCTGCAAGAGTTCGACGGTCCCCCAGCCGATTCCCGCGACGTACCGATTCGCCTGGACGCTGCGAGTGACGTTCCACTGATCCCAGACGGCAATCGCACTGCCGCCTGGATCCATGGCCACGTGCGGACCCTGTACGTAGGCCGGCGGTGCCTGCGGTGCCCCAATCCGGGCCGGGGTTTCCCAGCCGACACCCGCGACATACGGGATCGCCATGATGTCGCTGGCGATGTCGCTGTACTGCGCCCACACGGCGATCGCGTTGCCAGCCGGATCCACAGCAATGTTTGCATCGGAGGCGTTCCCGGGTTCCCCCTCGAGGAGCTCCGCGGTCCCCCAGCCGATGCCCGCGACATACCGGTTCGCCCAGACGCTGAATTCCATCCCGTTCAACTGCGTCCACACGGCGATCGCGTTGCCAAACGAGTCCGCGGCCACGTCGAGCGAGTGCTCATACGCGTACGCCCAGTTCCCCGGCTCCTTAGAGATAAGCTCCTCGGAGCCCCACGCAGATGAAGCGCGGGCATCTTGCAAGACGGCCAGCGAGGAGAGGACGGCAAGGACGACCAACGCCGACCCCCCGAGCCCTCCCCAGCCGCGGGACACGGAACCCTGTCGGTCAACAACCGTGTGCGCGCTAGAGGAGCCCGTTCCCGCCCGACGGACGCCGGTCTGGGACGCCCGCATCCTGGACTTCGGACCTCCGGGCCTGCCTATGGAGCCATCGGAAACCGTTCGCGCGCGGCTTGCCGCCTCCGACTTCCCGACCACGCGGGGTCAAGGTCGGCTGTGACAAACTAGTTTCTGGTGGGCCGTTCTATGACGTCTGCCCCTAGGTTCGTGATTGGGACCCCGCACTCGCGTCGGCGAGGACAATGTGGCCCTCGCGCTTCAGAACAGCAAGACGGGAGGCGCCTCTACGGGCTCATGAACACCTCCTGCGGTCGAGCCGCGTCAGGCCGTGGCCGGTCGTTACCTTCTTGCGCCCCGACCGATTGCGGCGCGGCGTGCAAGACCGTGGCGTCCCCGCCAAACGCGTCTGGCGGGAGTTACGCGAGGCCTCGGACGACGACCTCCATTTCCGCGACGCGCGGATCTTCGGCAGCATGTGCACGGAGCCCCTGCCGATCGCCCGGCGGGCGCACGGAATGTTCCTGGAGGCGAACCTCGGGAATCCCGGCTACTACAAGGGGACGTGGCGGCTCGAGCGGGAGACGCTGAAGATGCTGTCGTCCCTGCTGCACGGAATGAACCTGGGCGGCTTCACGGTCTCCGGCGCGACGGAGGGGAACATCACCGCGCTGTGGATGGCGCGGAACACGACGCGACGCCGCACCGTCATCGCCGCCAAAACCGCCCACTTCTCCGTCCGCAAGGCCGCCGACCTGCTCGGGATGCGCCTCGTGGAGATCGGGTACGACGAGGACTATCGCCTCGATGTCGACGCGCTCCGGAAGAAGGTGACGAAGGACACCGCGGCGGTCGTGGCGGTGGCGGGGACGACGGAGCTCGGCCAGGTCGACCCCATCGGCGAGATCGGCGAGCTGTGCGAGGACCGCACGTTCCTCCACGTCGACGCCGCGTTTGGCGGCTTCGTCCTCCCGTTCCTAGGAGATGCGGGCGTCCCGCGGTGGGACTTCCAAGTGCCCGGCGTCAGTTCCCTCGTCCTCGACGCGCACAAGATGGGGATGGCGACGATCCCCGCATCCCACCTCCTCGTGCGCGAGGGCAGCCACTTCGCAAAGATCGCGGTGGAGTCCCCGTACCTGACGAGCGTATACCAGACGTCCTTGCTCGGGACGAGGAACAGCGCGGGCGTGGCGGCGGCGTACGCGGCGATGCGATCCCTGGGGCGCGAGGGGTACGAGAGAATCGTCGCTCGTTGCATGCGGAACACGCGTCTCATCGTGAAGCGCGCCCGCGAGGCCGGGGTCGAGCCAGTCGTGGAGCCGATGATGAACGTCGTCGCATTCCCGCTCGACGACGTGGAGGCGGTGCAGCGGGCGCTCGACGCGAAGGGCTGGAAGGTCAGCACCGCCAGGAACCCGCCGGCCCTCCGCGTCGTCGTGATGCCTCACATCACCGCCAGGGCCGCGGCGGCGTTCGCCGAAGACCTCGTGGCGGCGTGCCGGAAGCTCGGAGGCATCTAGCCTGCAACGGCGCGGTGTCGACGACGAATCCCGGCCCGATGCCCCGGGAGCCTGCGCCGAGGGGACTCGTGCGGGACCAGGTGGAACATCCCGCGGTCCGGCACGACCCCGAGCTGGAAGAGGATGTCGAACACCTCAAAGACGCCCTCGCGGCCCAAGATCGCGAGCGGAGGCGCCCCTCGGACAGGGACTTCGACCGGCACCGAAATCGGCGACAACCACTCCGTCCCATGCCGGATCTCGACAACGATCCGACTCCGCCGGACGGGGACGCGGCCCGAGACGCCGCGGCCTCCGTGGGTCCTCGTCAGGGCTAGCCCGAGCGTCTCCGCGAGCGCACGACCCACGATGCTGGAGTCCGCCCCAGAGTCAAGGAGCATTTCTGCCGGGACCGTAACCGAGGGGCCGCTCAGGCGACACGTGAGAATGGGCCGGAATGCAGTCCCGGATTCCAGCGGGACCTTCGTGAACGGGAATGAATAGACGATGGGCATGTAGGGCTCTCAGAGAAGCCAGATTTCCCTCGTCGGAACCTGCGTGACAAGTTCGGGCTCTGCACCCTCGGGCAGTTTGGCGCGACGTAGGGCTACCTGAAGAGAGTTCCCGACCCCCACCACTTTCCCGCCATAGGCGACGACCCACTTCCCCGCGTACTTCTCCCTGTCTCCGGGGGTGAGCGCGTAGAAGGGGCGAAAGGTGCGGTTCCGTTCCATGGGCTTCCTCCGACCGGGCATGACACTCCCCGCCGGGACAAAGAACCTCGGCGTACATATAGCAGCCGCACCCGTTTCCTCTGGAGGAGTCGCCCTTCACAACGCTCTTATTCGACCCGTGTGGTTAGGGAGAGACGCATGTCCGAAGAGATGGACCGGCTCTTGGAGACCATCCGCCGCCGCGGCGCGAAGACCGTGGGCCTTCAGTTCCCCGTGGGTCTCCGGCCGCGGGCGGTCGAACTGGCCGCGGAACTCGAGAGCCGCGGGGGCGTGACGTGCCTCATCGCGGCCGACCCGAGCTTCGGCGCGTGCGACGTCGCGGAGATGCCCGTCGACCTCAACGTCCACCTCGCCCACGCCCCGATGCCGCATCTCCGGTATCGAAACGTCTTCTTCTTCGATATGCCCACCCCGCTCCCGGACTCGTGGGCGTTCCTCGACGCCGCCCTTCCCCTGCTGCCGAAGCGGGTGGGCATCCTCACGACGACGCAGCACCGCCAGTGGGTCCCGCACATCCTAGAACGGTTGGCGGCGAAGGGGTTCGAGCCCGTCGCCAGCCAGCCCGACCGCCGCGTCGCCTACGCCGCGCAAGTCCTGGGGTGCGACTACTTCACCGCCACGAACGTCGCGGAGAAAGTCGACGGCTACCTCTACGTCGGCACGGGGGACTTCCATCCCCTCGGGGTCGTGATCATCGTGAAGGACAAGCCCGTGATCATCGCGGACCCGAGCACGGGCGAGGCCCGGACCCTTGACGAGGTGAAGGACCGCATCCTCCGCCAGCGCTGGGGCGCGATCGTTCGGGCTCAGGAGGCGCGGACGTTCGGGATCATCGTGTCCAAGAAACCCGGCCAAGAGCGGAGCGCGCTGGCGGCGGAGCTCGTCGCGAAGCTCCAGGCGAAAGGCCGGAGCGGCCACATCTTCTACATGGACTTGGTTGCCCCGGAGCTCCTGGAGGGGTACAAGGTCGACGCATGGGTCTCGACCGCATGTCCGAGGATCGCGATCGAGGACTACCTGCGATACAAACATCCGATCCTGACCCCGCCGGAGCTCGAGATCGTCCTCGGCGAGCGGGCGTGGGAGGACTACGCCTTCGACGAGATCCGCGCGTGAGTCGGTCCCCGTCCATACCCTTTTGGCGCCCGATTCCTTGTCGGAACCGTGGGTCCAACGCGCGCGGTCGTCCTCCTGTCCGGGGGCCTCGACTCGAGCACCGCCCTCGCGATCGCCGCCTCGAAGGGACGCGAGGTGTACGCGCTCACCATCGACTACGGACAGCGCCACCGCAAGGAGGTCGTCGCCGCCAAGAAGGTCGCGAAGCACTTCGGGGTCAAGCGGCACAAGATCCTCCGAATCGACCTCACGCAGATTGGCGGCTCCGCGCTCACGGACGACCGCATCGCGGTGCCCGAACGGCGATCCATGAAGGCGATCGGGCGCGGGATCCCGCCGACGTATGTACCGGCCCGAAACACGATCCTCCTTGGGTTCGCCCTCGCGTACGCGGAATCCCTAGATGTCGACGAGATCTACATCGCGGCGAATTTCCTCGATGGATCCGGGTATCCGGACTGCAGGCCGGAGTTTTACGAGGCGTTCCGAGAGGTCGCTCGCCTCGGCACGAAAAGGGGCGTAGAGGGCCGGCCCATCCACGTGCACACGCCCCTGATCCGGATGAAAAAGGCGGACATCGTCCGGACGGGCGCGCGGCTCGGGGTACCGTTCGAACTCACGTGGTCGTGCTACCAGGGCCGCGCGAGAGCGTGTGGCGTGTGCGATTCTTGCCAGCTTCGCCTCAAGGGGTTCCGCGAGGCGGGGCTGGACGATCCCCTTCCTTACGAGCAACCGCCAAAGGCATAAGGCCCGAGCCGATGTGTCCCGTAAGATGGCGCAGGCGATCGAGGCCATGCCCACGGGAAAGTTTCGCATCTCGGAGATCTACAAGACGATCCAGGGGGAGAGCTCCCTCGTCGGCTATCCGACGGTCTTCGTCCGCCTGTACGCGTGCAACCTGCGGTGCGTCTGGTGTGACTCCATGCACGCGGTCGAAGGCGGGGAGTATGCGGAGCAGAGTGTGGACGATGTCGTGCATCGCGTGAGCGACATGGCGGCGCCCGGTGCGCGGCACGTGTGCTGGACAGGCGGTGAACCGCTCCTCCAGTGGCGGGCGATGGCGCAGGCAATCAGGGCGCTCCCGCCAAGCTTCGTCCACTCCGTGGAAACAGATGGGGAGGTCCCCCTCAAGCCATTGAGTGATACGCTTCACGAGAAGCGGGAGCATGGTCTCCTGCGATACGTCATGGACGTGAAGTGCCCCGGCTCCGGGATGAAGGCGATGCTCGCGTTTGAGAACCTCGCTCACCTGCGCAGGGAGGACGAGGTCAAGTTCGTGATCCTCGACCGTGTGGACTACGAGTTCGCGCGCGACGTGGTGCGGAACCGCCGCATCCCGGCGGAGACGATCCTCTTCTCTCCGGTGACGGTCGCGCACAGGATCGCGAGAGGTCTCGATCCTGCGAACCTGGCGGCGTGGATTCTTGAGGACGGCCTCGGCGTTCGGCTGCAGCTCCAGATGCACAAGTTCGTGTGGCCCGGAAAGGAGCGCGGGATCTGACCGAACGTTCATCTACCGCACGGGTCTAACGCGGACCGTGAAGCGGTTCGAGGAACTCGAACACACCGCGGACGTGGGCATCCGTGCATTCGGGAAGACCCTCGATGAGCTGTTCGCGAACGCCGCCGCGGCGATGTTCAGCCTCATCACGGATCTCGAGACGGTGCGCCCGGTAGGCGAGTACGAGGTCAGGGTTAATGCGAAGGACGTGAAGTCCCTGATGGTCGACTTCCTCTCCGAGCTCCTGTTCCTGCACGAAACCGAGAAGCTCCTCCTGTGCGAGTTCGACGCGAACGTCACGGACAGGGCCGTCGACGCACGGGTGCGCGGCGAGCGGATCGACCGGGACCGCCACCCGCTCCATCTGGCGGTGAAGGCGGTGACGTATCACGGGATGGTCGTCGACCCGCAGCAGGGCGTGGCCCAGGTGATCTTCGACATATGATCCGCGCCGTGACCGTCGACTGGTGGCACACGCTCGCGGAGCCCCACGGCGGGGACTGGGAGGCGTTCGCGAAGACGATGCGGATCGAGGGCATACAGCGCGTCTTGGCGGCGCACGGGATCGTGTGCACACTCGCACGGCTCGACATCGCCTACGACTTGTGGACGGACCATCTTGCGCGCGCGTGGCGGCGGAACGTGGACTGGTCCGCGGAGCAGCAGGTCCTCGACCTGCTCCAGACCGCCGGGTACGACGGCGTCGCGGACCGGAGCCTCGTCGCGGACGTCAGGGAGCCGATCGGGGCACCCCTCCTCCACCGGGTTCCGGAAATCCACGAAGGGGCGGTCGAGGCGCTCCGCGCCCTCAAGGCTCGGGGAGTCAGGCTCGGCATCATCTCGAACACGGGGCGGACGTGGGGCCAGTTCCTGCGGATTGTGCAGGACAGGGTCGCCCTCGGCGATCTGTTCGACCGCCGCACGTTCTCGGACGAAGAGCGCGTCCGCAAGCCCGCACCGGAGATCTTCGAACGGACCCTGGCGGCGATGGACGTGGAACCCGAGGAGGCCGTACACGTCGGGGACGACGTGGACGCAGACGTGGGCGGCGCGAAGTCCTTCGGCATGCGCACAGTTTGGTACGACACTGGGAGGTGGAAGGAGGCGGACGGCTCGCGAGCGGATGCCGTCGTCCACGTGTGGCGGGACGTCCCCGACGTGGTCGCGAGGTGGTGAGCACGAAGGCCACGGCGACTGCCCACCCGATCCAGGGGCTAATCAAGTACCACGGCCTCGTCGACGAGCGGCTTCGGCTCCCGTTCCATGATTCGATCTCCGTGTGCACCGCCCCACTCGCGACGAAGACGACGATCGAGTTCGGGGACTTCCCCGAGGACACGGCCCGGATCAACGGACGGGACGTGAAGGGGCACGAACTCGACCGAATCCTGGCGGTGGTCGATGTCGTGCGGGTGCGCGCGAAGCTTCGGGCGACGTTCCGCATGGAGTCCACGAACGACTTTCCCTCGAACGTGGGGCTCGGCGCGAGCGCCTCGGGGTTCGCCGCCCTGGCCGAGGCCGCGTGCGCGGCCGGGGGCCTCCCGCTCACCGCCAAGGAAGTCTCCCGCATCGCGCGCAGGGGCGCCGGGTCCGCCTCCCGGGCCGTAGCCGGCGGCTTCGCCCGGTGGAAGACGGGGGTGTCCGACGAGGACTCGTTCGCCTACCAGCTTCGCGATGAGAGCCTGCAGATGGGCATCGTTGTCGCGCTCGTGCCTGCGTTCAAGGAGACGGAGGCCGCTCACCGGGATGCCCCGAGCTCCCCGTTCTTCCAGGCACGCCTCGCGGAGATGCCGAAGATGCTCGCCGAGATGGAAATCGCGATTCGCGAAGGGGACGTCGGGCGCATCGCGATGCTCGCGGAGCGGGACACGATGCTCCTCCACGGCATCACGATGACCGGCACGAGCGAGATGATGCTCTGGCGGCCCGAAACGATCAAGGTGATCCTCGCGGTCCGGCGGATGCGGGAGGACGGGGTCCCCGCATTCTTCTCGATCGACACGGGCGCCACGGTGTACGTGAACACGGTGCCGGGGCGGACCGAGGAGGTCCAGTCCCGAATCCGGGCGCTCGGCGTCGACACGATCCGATGCACCGTTGGCGGCGGTGCCCGGACCGTGGACGAGCCTCTGTTCTGAGTACGCCGACGGGCGAAAGCGAGCGGGTCGGTCGGCGTCGACGCGGCGGTCGAGGCCTACTTCCCGTTCGCCCACTTGACCGCGCGCTGGGCGTGCCTCCATGTCTGCGCGAAGTCATCGATCGCAGCGCGGTACTCCGGGAGGTCCCACTCCGCATTCGCGTCTGAAAGGGACCTCTCCGCCCTGCCGAGCTCCCTTTCGACCTTGCTCCGGTCTGCGGGGTCTTTCACAGGCGTCTCCCGCGCTTCGACTAGGGCGATCCGTGCGAGCATCTCGTCCGCCTTCACCAGGAGGTTCGCAATCAGGTCGCACGCCTCATCGAGTTCGCCGCGCTCCTCGCTGGTCCAAAGGCGCGTCCGCAGCCGGCAGTGGACCGAGCGGGGGCCCGAACTCTCGTCCTCATCTTCGTCGTCCTCGTCGTCCCCCTCCTCGTCATCGTCGTCGCCCTCGCCGTTGTCGCCTTCCCCGTCCACGCCGCAACCGCGGCCCTCACGGTCGTCATCTTCCTCATCATCTTCATCGTCATCTTCATCGTGATCACGCCCGCCGTCCTCGTCGTCCCCCTCCTCGTCATCGTCGTCGCCGTCCCGGCCGCCGTCATCGTCGTCATCCTGGAACTCGAGCTCGATCAGGGCGTCCACCGCCGCGCGCTCGCAGAGGAACACGCTCTTCCCGTACTTCGGGTCGACGTGGGCACCGTCGATCCACCACGGGAGGATCTTATACGTGAAGAAGAGGTCCGCGACAGTGTCCGCGTCCAAGGAGAGGGAGAAGTCCATGCTCGCGTCGTGGGCGTGAACCTTCACCGTGACGAGCCCCGTCTTCTTGTCCCGCTTCGACTCGACCGCCAAGTCTTGCTGCCACGCGTCGACCCACATCGTGTCGTGGAACCGGAGGGGCTCCTTCGGCCAGTCGTCCGGCAAGTCGATGGTCGTCACGACGCCGTTCGCCCACAAGACCACGAGGGATTCATAGGTCCCGAGGTCGTTCTTCCAGGACGGACCCAGAAGGAGGTCCGCGCGGTCACCGCTGTTCCTGGAAACGGAGACGTCCGGCCCGGGCGCGGCGTCGATCGCCGCCGGGCGGAACGGTCGCGCATGCCCGAGGCTCGTCCACACGAACCGCTCCGCGTCGTCCAAGTTGCGGACGAACCGCCAATCCTCTCTTCCCAGTGCCACGTGCTTGAGCGTGCGAATCCGTTCAATCGACTCGTACTTCAGCTCGAGCGGGGAAGCGACGTGAATCGGGAACGACGCCACGCCCCGGCCCCCGTCGTCGTCGGTGACCGTGAGGGTGACGACGTAGTCGCCGGGAAGGGCGAACGAATGTTCGATCCTGTCCCTTGCGGCGAACGGGTACGTGCCGTCGGGACTTGGGGAGGGATCGGGGCCGACGCCATCGTTGAGGTACGTGCCACCGGCGAGGACGGTTCCGTCCCCGAAGTCCCATTCGAACGCAACGTCGTCGCTCCCGACATCGATCGTGGATCCGCCGAACGCGATCGGGTCCAGCGGATAGAGGTGGCCCTCGGCGACGTGTCGGTCGCTTTGAGTCGCCTCGTCAATCGCCACGGACGGCGCGACGTTTCCGATAGTGACCGTTGTCCCATAGGCAACGGAACCGCCGTCGTCGTCCTCCACGAGGAGGCCGACCGCGCAGGAACAGTCATCGCCATATCGCCGCGACGACCGATCCGTGGCGGTGAAGGGGAAGGTGCCGTTCGGGCTCGGGTCGGGGTCCGTCCCTACCCCGTCGTTGTAGTAGGCATGAGCCTCAATCGGTCCGAACTCCCACGTCCACGTGAACCTCAGGTCATCGGTTCCGGGGTCTTCTGCGGTCGCTTCCAGGGTGACCAGCACGCCCTCGTTGACCGTGACTTGTGGCTGCGGTACCAACAGCGACGGCGGCAGGTTGTTCACGCTGAAGACCCCCATCACGTTCGTGACCCCACCGTCGTCGTCATCGACCCTCAGGCCCCAACCGAGCCTGCCGTCGTCCCCGCACACGACCGTCTGCTCGTCTGTCACGTCCCGCGCGTTGCGTTCCGGGCTTGGGTCCGGATCCGGAAACGCCCCGAGATCGTTCGCGTACACGGTCGGCGGGGACCATCCCGCGCAGTCGCCGGTCCACGTGAACGTCAGGTCATCACTCCCGGGGTCGAGCGCACGGGCCGCGAAAACGAGCGCATCCGCCTCGGGGCCAGTCGGGATGACGGTGAAGCCAATCGATGGCGCGACGTTCCCGATGCCCGCTTGGAGGGAGATCGTGTCGCAGCCCCCGTCGTCGTCACACGCTTCGACGCCCGCCGTGAAGACGCCGTCGTCACCATACACATGCGTGCCCGTCGCGGTGGCCGTCGTCGGCACACCAGGCGAACCGGAGAACCGCACGATCACGAACATCTCGCCGCTCCCATCGCCCCAGTCAATCGTGGCGCTGAAGGTCTCGCCGGTGCCCATTGACGGAACGTCGAAGCCAGGATCTAAGATTGCGACCGTGACCGAGACCGATCCACCCTCCATCCCCGAGACGTCCGTCCCGGTGACCGTGGGCTCGACGTTCACGACCGTGACCGCGGCCGTATCGGACGCGGAGGTCCCCCGGTCGTCCGTCACCAGGAGGGCGACGGCGTAGATGCCGTCATCCCCAAACACGTGAGCGACCGTGGGCCCCGACCCGCGCGGGGAACCGTCTCCGAAGTCCCAGCGGTATTCGAGGATCACACCGTCCTTGTCGTGACTTTCCGGGTATCCATAGCCATCCCCGTTCCCATCCTCATCGAGGGCCGTGAACTGGACCAAACTCCCTTCATAGACGGTTTGGTCGAACCCCGCATCGGCAGTCGGCACGTAGTTCCCGAACGGAGCGAACGTACTGAAATGGGTCACGATTCCCCAGATCACGTTGTTGACCGTGTCCACCCCGCCGGGGAGCTCCACCCATGCGTCGTTCGCCTCGTCGTACCAGTACAGGCGAAGCTTCGACTCATCGGTCCCGGGCGGCAGCGCGGAGTCCGAGTAGTAGACGTAGATCGTCGCCTCGTCCAGGGCGTCCTGCAGATTCTCGGTGACCTCGAGGAGGAAGAACATGCCCAGGTCCGGCTGGCTGACCTCCTCCTGCGGGTTCGTGGGCAGCTGAATCGCGGTGATGGCGGCGTCCACCACGGGACCCGCCGTCGTGATTTCTAGGCTAATCGCCGCACTGGGTCGGAAGTCCACGCTGTTGTCCGGAGGAATCGAGAGGCCCCCGCGCGTGCCCGAGCGATCGTACCCAGAGCCCAGCTGGTCCGCCCAGAAGTCCACGATCACGTGGCCGTGTTGAGGAGACGTGTACACATACATCCCCGTGCGATACACGAACGGTATGTCCGGGACCGCGCCGAGTACGAAGCCGAACTCGTTCGTCCGTCCCGTCGAGACCGAGTACGCCTCGGAGCCCCCGATGCTCCGTGCTCCCCCGAACTTCACACCGCCGACCGTGACGCTCGCGTGCGCGCGAACCTCCGACTCTTGCTTCAGCGAAACCCCGGACTGCGTCGAGATGGACACGCCGCTGCTGACCGTCCCCGCGAGCGGCGCCCAGATGGGGCTCGTCCCCAAGGGCGTATAGTCGTAGCCAAAGGCGAGGTCCAACGCGGTGTCAAGCTCCGCCTTCGACGGATACGACGGGAGACCGCCCGCGACGTGGGAGTTGGGACGCTCGATCACGAAGGGGCGGGCTGCGAAGGAGGGTAGGGTGTTGTAGCGATACACTTCGATTTGGTTCACCCGCGGCGGCCCCTGTGGGACGTTGATCACGAACTTCTGTCCGACGAGGGATGGGTTCTCATGGGAAACGACCACGTACTGGAAGGCAACATAGTCCGTAGATTGGTAGATCAGCAAGTCGTCTCGCATTCCCTCGAAGTTGGGGCCTCCTGAGGCGGTTCGATAGAGGTACTCGGTCTTCGTTGCGGTGGAAAAGCCCTCAACCGTCAACTTGTGGGAGACCGTGATCCCGGCTTCGACTTTGAAAAGCGTGGACCCTAGGAGTGGAGCTTCCACTTCCACGCCGAAGGTGAAGGAGGCGGACATGAAGAAGGAATTCGAAGCAGTCCGAGAGGAGGAGTCGCTCGTGCCTACGCGCGTGGACGACGCGTCCAGGCTGCTAAGCCCCTGCTGTCCCGGGGGGAGAGAGAGATACATCATCGGCACGAGCTCATCCGTGAATGGCACTGCAGGCTCCGGCGTCCGGCGAACTCGGAAACTGTCCCCGTCGACGTCCCCGAAGGCGATGGATGTCGCGTACGCGCTGGCGCCCCAGGTGTCCCCGCCGTGGAATCGGACGCCGCCGTCCCCGTTGAGGACAAAGTACCGGTCGTTTTCGCCCGTGTGGCGAGCCACGCCGACCTCGTCCATCCCATCCCCGTCGACGTCCCCGAACGCAATCGACGTCGCATAGGCGCTTGCGCTCCAAGTCTCCCCGCCCTCGAACTGTGCGCTACCGTCGCCGTTAAGGACGAAGTAGCGATAGTTCATCGTCGCGTACCGGGCCACGCCGACCTCGTCCATCCCATCCCCGTCGACGTCCCCGAAGGCGATCGATGTCGCGTAGAAGCCGTTGCCCCAGGGCTCCCCTCCCTGGAATCGCACGCCCCCGCCGTCGTCGAGGACGAACCATCGGACCGCGCCGCCTTCGGTGGCATAGCGAGCGATACCGATTTCGTCCTCTCCGTCACCGTCGACGTCGCCGAAGGCGATCGATGTCGCGTAGTAGCCCTCGCCCCACGACTCGCCCCCCTGGAGTCGGACGCTGCCGTCGTGATTGAGAACGAGCCATCGCACGGAGCCAGAGGCCGTGGCGTGGCGAGCCACGCCCACCTCAGCCTTCCCATCCCCGTCCACGTCCCCGAAGGCAATCGACGTCGCATAGGCGCTTGCGCCCCAGCTCTCCCCACCTTCGAACCGGACGCTTCCTCCGTCGTCAAGCACGAAATACCGAGAATTCTCACCGGCGTAACGAGCCACGCCAACCTCCGCCCTGCCGTCTGCGTCGACATCCCCGAACGCGATGGACGTGGCGTAGTAGTCGGCTCCCCAACCCTGTCCTCCCTCGAATCGTACGCTGCCGTCGCCATGAAGGACGAAGTATCGGGGGTTCTCCTGCGCGTAGCGAGTCACGCCGATCTCGTCCTTCCCGTCCCCGTTGACGTCCCCGAAGGCGATCGACGTCGCGTAGTAGCCGTCACCCCAGTGGCTCCCGCCTTGAATCATGACTTCGGCGCCGCTTAGCGCGAACCATCGGACCTCACCGACGGCGGTAGCGTGGCGCGCCACCCCAACCTCCGCCCTCCCATCTCCGTCCAGGTCGCCGAAGGCGATCGAAGTTGCGTACTGACTCGTGCCCCACGTCAACCCGTCCTCATACCGAACGCTGCCGTCGCTTTCGAGGACGAAGTAGCGATACCCCCCCGCGGCATACCGCGCGACCCCGATCTCATCGCTTCCATCTGCGTCCACATCCCCGAAGGCGATCGATGTGGGATAATAGCCTTCACCCCAGGCCTGCCCGGCCTGAAGTCGAATGCTGCCGTTGCCATTCAGGATGAGCCAGCGAACGTCGCCGGCCGTCGTCGCGTGGCGGGCCACGCCGACCTCCGATTCCCTGTCTCCGTCGATGTCGCCGAAGGCGATGGATGTGGCGTACGCGCTCGGGCCCCATGTCTCCCCGCCCTGGAAGTCGACCGTGCCGCCATCCTTGATGACGAAGTAGCGATAATTCATGCTCGCGTACCGGGCCACGCCGACCTCGTCCTCCCCGTCCCCGTCGACGTCGCCGAAGGCGATGGCCGTGGCATAGAAGCTGTCGCCCCACGGCTCACCGCCTTGGAAACGGATGGTCCCGTCCCCGTTGAGGACGAACCACCGCACCGAACCGCCAAGGTAGGAATAACGGGCCACGCCCACCTCGTCCTTCCCGTCCGCGTCGACATCCCCGAAGGCGATTGAGGTGGCGTAGGCGCTCGCGCCCCAAGTCTGTCCGCCCTCGAACCGGAGGCTGCCGTCGCCGTTGAGCAGAAAGTAGCGAGAGCTCTCATCCGCATGACGGGCCACGCCGACCTCGTCCTTCCCATCCCCGTCCACGTCCCCGAAGGCGATCGACGTCGCGTAGGCGCTCGCGCCCCAGGTTTCCCCTCCTTCGAACCGGACGGTCCCGTCCCCGTTGAGGACGAAGTATCGAGGATTCTCTGCCGCGTAGCGCGTGACACCGATCTCATTACGCCCGTCCCCGTTGACGTCTCCGAAGGCGATTGTGGTCGCGTAGTAGCCGTCGCCCCAAGCGTCACCGCCCTGGACCGCAGCGTCCGCCACGAGCCATCGCTGGGATCCACCCGACGTGGCGTAGCGGGCAATGCCAACCTCCTTCTCCGAGATCAGGGTGAACGCGTCGAAGGGCTCCTCGAAGGGTCCGTTGCCCTGGGAATCGGGCGACGGCGATGGGCCGCCTGAACGAGTCCTGGAGTCCCCCGAGTCCCCATCTCGAGGCGATTCCATCATGTCACGCGTCCCCCCCTCCGTGTCCGAGGAGTCACCGAGGTCGATGGGAGGACGCGCCGCGGGAACCTCCTCCGCGGAGCGGAATAGGCCGGCGAGGCTTGATGCACGCCCGGGGATTGGCAAGTCCCCCTCGTGGTCGAGAACAGGCAAAGCCTGCAGAACCACGAGACCCACGATCGCGACGCACACCCCCGCCGCGACCCGCCTTCGGGCGCCTGCGGACGCGTTGCTCGGCTGTTCAGTGGCCCACTTCCTTCCTGCCATGTCCGAATGAATCCCGACTGAGGGGTTTCCGTTCTTTGGAACGGCCGTTGTACGGGGACATACGTTTTTTGGTACGTTCTTTTATCTGGTTCGTTTTATTTTTATCGCGCGAAACGGTCGTGCGAATCGCGAAGCGTCCGCGCCGGCGCCACGGGAGCCAATCCTGCGTCCACATGACTTCCACTCGACCATCTGTCCCAAACCCAAACCATAAAGGACCGCACGCCCGTTCCCGGGACCATGAAGCTCGTCCTGCTGGGGCCCCCCGGCGCCGGGAAGGGGACGCAGGCGGTCCGGCTCGCCGCCCAGTTCAACGTCCCCCACATCTCGACCGGGGACATCCTCCGCCGCCACGTCTCCGACAAGACCGCGCTCGGAAAGCGAGCAGAGAAGTACATCCGCGCGGGGAAGCTCGTGCCGGACAGCCTCGTGATCGAGATGGTCCGCTCCCGGCTCCGACAACGGGACGCGAAGAAGGGGTTCGTCCTGGACGGATTCCCCCGGACCCTCGATCAGGCGAAGGCGCTCGACACGATGGCGAAGGCGGACGCTGCGCTTCTCCTCTTCTTGGACCCCGAGGACCTGATCAAGCGGTCGACCGGGCGGCGCGTCTGCGAGGACTGCGAGGCCGTGTACCACATCCTGATGAACCCGCCCAAGAAAGGGGGGTTCTGCGACAGGTGCGGGGGGCGGCTGATCGTCCGGGAAGACGACCGCGTGGACGTCGTGCGCCGCCGGATCGAGGTGTACGAGGAGGCCACGAAGCCGCTCGAGGCGCACTACAAGGGGAAGGGGATCCTCGTCCAGGTATACGGGAGCGGCCTCATCGACGAAGTATTCGAGCGGAGCATTCAAGCCCTCGGTGGCCCCAACGGGTAGGCAAAGCTTTTCCGGCGCGAAACCGATAGGTCTCCTGCAACCCCATGGACGAGCTCACTTGGAAGATCCTCGCCCTAACCGCGAAGCGCGGCCTCATCGGCGCGACGCGGGAGGACTTCTTCCGGGAAACCCGCGGGGTGCGGTACGAGGACCTTGAGTCGGCAATCCGATCGCTCGAGGCGGAGCAGTACATCCAGATCGAGTGGACCGGACCCAACAAGTTCATCGTCACGGTCACCGAAAAGGGAAGCAAGCTCGCGGCGGCGGAGTACGAGAAGCAGCTCAAAGCCTATCGGGACCGGATCGATGCGCAGCGCCGGGCGGTCGGCGGCGTCGAGAAGATCTGACGCGCGCGACCAGCGGCCTAACGCTTAAATACGGCCGCCCGGTATCCCAATTCGGGTTTTCCCGCTTTTCGAGAGGCGTGTTCATGGAACCGCGCGAAATCGAGACTGGGACCACGACCGTCGGTCTCAGCTGCAAGGACGGCGTCGTGCTGGCGGCGGATCGCCGCGCCACAGCAGGGACGATGATTGCGCACAAGCGCACGAAGAAGGTGTTCCGGATCGACGACAACCTCGGGCTCACGACCGCAGGCCTCGTCGGGGACCTCCAGATGCTCGCTCGGTACATCACCGCGGAGGCGGAGCTGTACAAGCTGAAGCGGAGCGTGTCCATGTCCGTCGAGGCGGCAGCGACGCTCACGGCGAACATCCTCGCGGGTCGCCGCTACTTCCCGTACTGGGTCCAGCTTGTCCTCGGGGGCGTGGACGGCCGAGGGAACCACGTGTTCTCGCTGGATATGGCGGGCGGGAGCCTGGAGGACGAGTACGTTTCCACGGGGTCCGGAAGTCCGTACGTGTACGGCGTGCTCGAGGACCACTGGTCGCACGGGACCGACGTGAAGGCGGGGATCGACCTCGCGGTCCGCGCAGTGAGCGCAGCGATGCGCCGGGACGCCGCATCCGGCGAAGGCATCGACGTCGCAGTCATCACGAGGGATGGGTTCCGGGAAATCGAAGAGCAGGAGATCGAGCGCCGCAAGGGCGCGATGAAGATCCCATAGTTCCCTTCACACTCGCCACCAAGACAGCGTGGTCTGCATGAGCCTAGAAGACATCCTGAACAACGCGAAGGACATCGTCCGCAAAGTCGTGCCGAGCACGGTCGAGATCACGGACGTCGAGTTCGAGGGCCCGACCGTCGTCATCTACACGAAGAGCATGGACATCTTCGCGGAGAACAACGACCTCGTCCGCCAACTCGCGCAGAGCCTGCGCAAGCGCGTCACGATTCGGCCCGACCCGGCCTTGCTCGCCGCGCAGGACCAGGCCGAGTCGGTCATCCGGGAGATCATCCCTGCGGAGGCCCAGATCACGAGCATCTACTTCGAAACGGAGAGCGGGGAGGTCACGATCGAGGCGCTCTCGCCCGGCCTCGTGATCGGCCGCCACGGCGCGGTCCTCAACGAGATCAAGAAGAAGATCGGCTGGGCGCCCAAGGTCGTGCGAACGCCCCCGATCCCCTCGAAGACCGTCGAGGAGATCCGGCAGTACCTGCGAACCGTCCGAGAGGAGCGGCAGGGGTTCCTGCGGACCGTGGGCCGGCGCCTGAACCGTGAGCTCGCGAACGGCGAAACGTGGGTGCGCGTGACGAGCCTCGGCGGCTACCGCCAGGTCGGCCGCTCCGCCACCCTCCTGAGCACCCGGGAGTCGAAGGTCCTTGTGGACTGCGGCGTCCTGATTTCGGAGGAGAACGGGTCGCCGTACCTGAACGCGCCCGAGGTCATGCCACCGTCGTCCCTGGACGCGGTCGTCGTGACCCATGCGCACCTCGACCACAGCGGCCTTGTCCCGGCGCTCTTCAAGTACGGGTTCGACGGGCCCGTGTACGTGACCCCGCCCACGCGGGACCTGATGTCCCTCCTCCAGCTGGACTTCATCAAGGTCGCGTACGGGGAGGCGCGGAAGTCCCCCTTCGACTCCTCCCACGTCCGGAAGCAGGTACTGAACACGATTCCCCTGAAGTACGGGGAGACGACGGACATCGCGCCGGACATCCGGCTCACGTTCCAGAACGCCGGCCACATCCTCGGCTCGTCCGTGTGCCACTTCCACGTCGGCGATGGCCTGTACAACGTGGCGATCACGGGGGACATCAAGTACGAGAAGACGTGGCTGTTCAACCCGGCCGTGAACAAGTTCCCGCGCCTCGAGACCCTGATCATGGAGTCGACGTACGGCGGCTACCACGACATCCAGCCCTCCCGCCACGATGCCAGTGCGGGGCTACGCGAGAACCTGGACCGCGTCCTCCGGCGCGGCGGCAAAGTCCTCATCCCCGTCTTCGCGGTCGGGCGGTCCCAGGAGGTCATGCTCGTGATCGAGGACCTCATCCGGAGCGGGAAGATCCCCGAGGTGCCCGTGTACCTCGACGGCATGATCTGGGAGGCGACGGCGATCCACACCGCCTACCCGGAGTACCTGAACTCCCAGCTCCGCACGCAGATCTTCCAGACCGGGGAGAACCCGTTCCTGTCCCCCGTGTTCAAGCGCGTGGAGACGAGCGACATGCGCTCGACGATCGTGGACGACCCGGAGCCCTGCATCATCCTCGCGACGTCCGGGATGATGTCCGGCGGGCCCGTCCTCGAGTACTTCAAGCACTGGGCGGACAACCCGCTCCACGCGCTCCTGTTCGTCGGCTTCCAGTCCGAGTCCTCGTTCGGCCGGAAAATCCAGCGCGGGGTCCGCGAGATCACGATGAACGACCGCGGCAACCCGTTCACGATCCAGCTCAAGATCGACATCGAGACGATCGACGGGTTCAGCGGCCACAGCGACCGGCTCCAGCTCATGTCCTACGTGGGGCAGATGGAGCCGAGGCCGGAGCGCGTGATCGTGGGCCACGGCGAGGAGTACAAGTGCGCGGACCTCGCCTCCAGTCTGTACAAGAAGTTTGGCATGGAGACGCGCGCCCCGATGAACCTGGAGACGATCCGACTCAAGTAGCTCCTTTTATCGTCCCGCGGAATACCACCATCGTGCGCGACGCCCTGTACGAGCGGGTGAAGGACGACATGGACAGAGAGGCGTTTGGCGCCCGCGTCCGCGCGAAGGTGGAGGAGTGGGGCGGCCTGCTGGACGAAGACGCCGCCGCCCGCGTCGTCCTCGACGAGATCGGCCGCGGGACGGTCAACTTCCAGACGGTCCGAGACCTGCGGGAGGGGATGGAGGTCACGCTTCGCGTGCTCGTGGATGGAATCGGACCGATCCGCGAGTTCGCCCGACAGGACGGGAGCGGCGGACGTGTGGTGAACCTCGACGTGTCCGACGATACGGGGCGGTGCCGCCTTGCACTCTGGGACGAGGACGTGGCGCTCGTCGAGAAGCGACGGGTCTCGGTCGGCACGCCCCTTCGCCTGCTCGACTGCTTCGTCAAGGTGACGCGGTTTGGAACCGAGGTGTCCCGCGGGAAGTTCGGAAGCGTCCTCGTGGAGGCGTGACTCAGCCGAACCCGCCCATTCCACCCATGCCGCCCATGCCCGGCGGGCCGCCGTGGCCGTGACCGCCCTCGCCGCCGCCCTCCTTGGGCTCCGTGCGCCTCGAGGCGATCACATCGTCGATTCGGAGGACCATCGTTGCCGCCTCCGTCGCAGACTCGTAGGCCTGCTTCTTCACGCGAAGCGGCTCGATCACGTGAGCCCGCTTCATGTCTCGCGGCTTCCCCGCGAAGACGTCGACCCCGATGGTCACGCCCTTCCCCTTCTCGTGCGCCGACTTCAGTTCGATGATCGAGTCGATCATGTTCTGGCCCGCGTTTTCGGCGAGCGTCCACGGCACGATCTCGAGCGCCTTCGCGAACGCCTCGATCGCGAGCTGCTCCCGTCCACCCTGGGACGCCGCGTAGTCCCGCAGCCGGATGGCCACTTCGATGTCGGCGCTGCCGCCGCCGGCGAGCGCGATCCCGTCCTCGACCGCTGCCGCAACGACCCGGAGGCCGTCGTGCAGGATGCGCTCGACTTCCTCGACGACGTGCTCCGTGCCGCCGCGGATGAGGATCGAGACCGCCTTCGGGTTCTTACATCCGGTGATGAACGTCATGTCGTCGTCGCCGATTTTCCGCTCCTCGACGAGCTCCGCATGGCCGAGGTCTTTCGTACCGAGGTCCTCGAGGGCGACCACGATCCGCCCGCCCGTCGCCTTCGCGAGCTTCTCCATGTCGCTTTCCTTCGCCCGGCGGACCGCGTAGATGCCCTCCTTCGCCAGGTAGTGCTGCACGAGGTCGTCGATTCCCTTTTGGCAGACGACCACGTTCGCGCCCGCCTTCTTGACCGCGTCGACGTATCCCTTCAACGTCCGCTCCTCCTCCTGGAGGAAGGACGAGAGCTTTGCGGGATCTCGGATCTTGATCTCCTCGCTGACCTCCGTCTTCTTGACCTCAAGCGCGCGGTTCAGGAGGGCAATCTTCGCATCCGCCACGCGCTGCGGCATCCGCGGGTGCACACGCTCCTTGTCGAGGACGATTCCGTCGACGAGTTCCGTATCCGAGATCGCGGCGCCATGTGCCTTCTCGACTTTCACGTTGTCCACATCCGCACGACGCTCGCCCGCAACCTCCTCCACGACCGCGAGGATGGCCCGCACGGCCAACGTGGCGAGGAATTCATTCGAGTCGCCGATCGAGCGACCGCCCATGGACGTGGCGGCGATCCACTGCAGCGTCTCCTTGTCATCCGGCTTCACGGGGAACGCAATTTCCTTCAAGATCTTTATCGCCTGCTCCGCCGCCATCTGGTACCCGTGCGCGATAATCGTCGGGTGGACGTTCGCCTCCAGCAGGGACTCGGCCTCCTTGAGCAGCTCCCCCGCCAGGATCACGGCCGTCGTCGTGCCGTCCCCCGCCTCCTGGTCCTGGGTCTTCGCGACCTCGACGATCATCTTGGCGGCAGGATGCTCGACGTCGATCTCCTTGAGGATCGTCACGCCGTCGTTCGTAATCGTCACGTCGCCGAGGGAGTCGACGAGCATCTTGTCCATCCCGCGCGGCCCGAGGACCGAGCGGACCGCGTCGGCGACCGCGCGCGCAGCCGCGATGTTGCTGAACTGAGCTCCCTTGCCTCGGTCGCGCGACGTCCCTTCCTTCAGGATGATGATCGGTTGGCCTTGCATCATATGAGGTGTCCCCCGGCCGCATAGAGGAGTACTTCTATATAAAGGATTCGTCGGGACCGCGGGGACCCATGGCTTGAAGGCCCGCAGGGGAATCTCAGGCACCATGTGCGAAGGGTACTGGGATCGGCAGTCGCAACGGTGGGTCAGCCTCGAGGAGCTGGAGGAGCAGAACCGCGACCTCGAGATGCTCGCCGTTCGTGGGTTGAACCTCTCCCCACCCGCAGAACCGAGGCGGAAGCCCGCCCTCCTGATCCGCTAGGTCCTGGCGGCGCGGACCCTGAAGTCGCAGCGCGCCTGCGCAAACTACAAATAGCGCCCTCCTTTTCGCATTCTTCCGCGTCCGACCAGACGCTTTGGGATACGCCTTACGGCGTCCCGAGAAGGCGGTTTCGGGGTTCTGGGACCGTTGGCGGCGTCACGGTCGATCGCGAAGGACGGAGGCCCTTCGAGCGCCCCAATCAGGGGGTTCCCTCGCAGGGACGCCCATGCCAAAGGAAGGACGACCTCGCCATGGTTCCATGGCGTACTGGCACCGGAAGCGCGCGGCCAGCGAAGTCCCTCACTTCGCCTCCTGGCCGGACACCGCGGAAGGCCCGCGGCTCCAGGGGTTCGCGGGATACAAGGCGGGCATGACGCACGCGTTCATCATTGACTACCGCCCGACGAGCACGACCGCAGGCCAGGAGGTCCAGGTCCCAGTCACCGTCATCGAGTGCCCCCCGATGAAGATCGCCGCGATCCGGATTTACGAGCGCACGTACGAGGGACTGCGCTCGGTCGGCGAGGTGTGGGCCGACGACCTCGAGGACGAGCTCGCGCGGCTCCTGCCGGTTCCGAAGAAGGCGGACGTGGACGCGCAGTGGAAGGCGCTTCCCCTGGAGAACACGGAGGACGTCCGCGCGCTCACGTACACGCAGCCGACTCTCGTCACGGGAGTTCCGAAGAAGGTCCCCGACCTCATGGAGAACCGGATCGGCGGCGGGACGATCGCACAGCGGATCGAGTACGCGAAGTCGATCCTCGGGAAGGAGGTCCGCGTGACGGACTTCGCGAAGGACGGCGCGGTCGTCGACGTCGCGGCGGTCACGAAAGGGAAGGGGTTCCAGGGTGCGACGAAGCGGTTCGGGATCAAGCTCCTCTCGCACAAGAACAGCAAGCACCGTCGGAACGTCGGCACGCTCGGCTCCTTTCAGCCCGGATACGTGCGCCCGACCGTCCCCAACGCGGGTCAGATGGGGTACCACCAACGGACGGAGTACAACAAGCGCGTCCTCCGGATCGGGGAGGACGGGGAGGAGGTCACGCCGAACGGCGGCTTCCTGCACTACGGGAAGGTGAGGAATCAGTACGTGATCCTCCACGGGTCGATCCCGGGGCCCACCAAGCGGCTCGTGCGGTTGCGCGATGCCTCCCGCCCCCAGGTATACGTGACCTTGGAGAAGGCCCCGGAAATCGCGTACATCTCGAAGGAATCCAAGCAGGGGGCATGACATGGGAAAACAGGCCGCGAAGACGGAGACGCCGAAGAAGGTGCGGAAGGCGCCCGCGGCCGACCTCGGCCCCCTCCAGGTCCATCGCTTCGGGGTGGACGGGAAGGTGTCCGGGACCGTGGACCTTCCCCCCGTGTTCGCGACGGAGCTCCGGACGGACCTGATCCGCCGGGCGGTGACCGCGTCCGCGTCGAACCGGCGCCAGCCGTACGGGGCCGCTCCCCGCTCCGGGATGCGCCACTCCGTGCGATGGTCTGGGAAGGGGCATGGCGTGTCCCGCGTCACTCGGATCCGGGGCACGATGATCGGCGCCCAGGCACCCGGCACGGTCGGCGGCCGACCCGCATTCCCCCCGACCGTCGAACGGATCTGGTCGAGGAAGATCAACGAGAAGGAGCGACGGAGGGCCCGCAACGCGGCGCTCGCGGCGGTTCACGACGCACACCTCGTCGCCGCCCGGGGTCACCGGTTCTCGCCGAAGGTCACGGTCCCGGTCGTGGTCGACGATGGGCTCGAGACGATCGAGAGCACCTCGGAGGCGATTGAGTTCCTCGAGGCGGTCGGACTCTACGACGACGTGGTCCGGGCGAAGGAGGGGACGCACGTCCGAGCGGGGCGGGGGAAGCTCCGAGGACGCCGGTACCGCCGGCCCCGCGGCCCCCTCCTCGTCGTCCGGGACTCCGCCCGAGTGCGCCAGGGGTTCGGGAACCTGCCCGGAGTGGAAGTGGTCACGCCCGCGGGCCTGAACGCCGAGGTCCTCGCGCCCGGCGGCGACCCGGGCCGCCTGACCGTCTTCAGCGCGTCCGCACTCGAAGCGCTCCGGGGGTGGTGACGTGTCCGCGATGACGCCGCACGACATCCTGCTCCACCCGTACGTGACGGAAAAGACGCTGAACCTGATGAGCGGGACCCCCGCACAGAATTCCACGGACGGGAATCGGATCGAGTTCGTCGTCCACCGCCGTGCGACGAAGCCGCAGATCCGGCAGGCGTTCGAGAAACAGTTCGACGTGAAGGTGGCGAAGGTCTACACGTTCATCCGGCAGGACGGGAAGCACGCGATCATCAAACTGAAGCCCGGCTACTCCGCGGAGGAGATCGGGATGCGGATCGGGGTGTTCTGATGGGAAAGAACCTGCCCACGCAGCGTCGCGGCCGCGGCACCTCGCCGACGTACCGTTCCCCGAGCCACCGCCATCTGGGACCCGTGAACCTGCCCGGAGGCACGGGCGAGGGCACGGTCGTCGAGATCCGACATGCGCCCGGGCGCTCCGCACCGGTCGCGAGGGTGGACGTGGACGGCCGCGAATTCCTGATGATCGCGCCCGACGGTCTCCACGTCGGCCAGCCCATCGCGATCGGCGTCCCGCGAATCGACCGGGGATCCATCCTGCCGCTCGGACAGCTCCCCGAGGGTACGCTCGTGTACAACGTGGAGGGCACTCCCGGCGACGGCGGCCGGTTCGTGCGGGCGGCGGGGACCGCCGCGGTCATCGTGAGCCAGGGAGCGCGCACGGTGATCCGCCTCCCGTCGGGGCAATTCAAGGAACTCAATCCCAGATGTCGCGGGATCGTGGGCGTCGTCGCCGGGGCGGGACGGGGCGAGAAGCCCTTCTACAAGGCGGGGAAGCACGTGAACGCGTACCGGAGCCTGGCGAAGTCCGCGATCACGGTCCGGGGAGTCGCGAAGAACCCCGTGGACCATCCCCACGGCGGTGGCGCGCATCAGCATGTGGGGCGACCGAGTACGGTGTCTTCACACGCCCCGCCCGGGCGGAAGGTCGGGCGGCTGTCCCCGAAGCGGAAGCGGAGGGGGAAGTAGGTGCCGCAGCGTGAGACGGGCTCCGCGAAGGCGGCCCGGCGGCGGTTGCGGAAGAAAGCGGCCGGGGTGGAGGTTCGGCGCAAGAAGGAGTTCACGTACCGGGGGTTCACCCTCGAGGAGATGCGCGCGATGCCCCTGCAGGATGTCGTGGACCTCCTCCCCGCGCGGGCGCGACGCACGTTCGTCCGAGGACTCGACGACGAACGCCTCACCTTCGTGGAGAGGCTTCGCGGGAACGCCACGGAGGACGCGGTGCGGACGCATTGCCGCGACGTCCCCGTGCTTCCGGACTTCGTGGGGAGGAAGGTCGCCGTCCACAACGGGAAAGAGTTCGTGGCCCTCGAGATCCGGGCGGAGATGATCGGCCACTACCTGGGGGAGTTCGCGATGACGCGCCACGAGGTCAAGCACTCGGGTCCGGGGGTCGGCGCGACCCGGTCGTCCAAGTTCATGCCGCTCAAGTGAGGACCATGGCGAAGATCGGATACTCGGCAACGGGTCTCGACGAGGAGACGACGGCGCGAGCCCTGGGGAGGGAGATGCCCGTCAGCCCGAAGAAGGCCGTGGAGTTGTGCCGCGCGCTCCGGGGGAAGTCCGTGGAGGCGGCGAAGGCGTATCTCGAGCGGGTCATCGCCCTGGAGCAACCCGTGCCGATGAAACGGTACAAGACGATGGTCGCGCACAAGCGCGGCACGGGGCCGGGGCGGTACCCCGTGTTGGTCGCGCGGCACTTCCTCAAGGTGCTCCAGAGCGCGGAAGAGAACGCCGGGTACAAGGGGCTCGACGTCGACGGCATGCGGATTCGGGTCCTCGCCGCCCACAAAGGGCCCACCACGAAGGGGATGATGCCCCGAGCCCAGGGCCGTTCGACCCCGTGGAACCAGGAGACCGTGACCCTGGAGGTCGTGCTCGAGGAGGTGGAGTGATGGCGTCGGAGCGGAAGATCGTCGCGGAGAACCTCCGGCGGGTCCTTCTGCGTGAGTTCCTGATGCACGAGACGAAGCGGGCCGGCTTCGGCGGCCTCGACATCCAGCGGACCCCGATGGGGACGCGCGTGACGCTCATCGCGGAGCGCCCCGGACTCGTGATCGGCCGGAAGGGCGGAGCGATCAAGGCCCTGACCGAGGCGGTGGCGCGGGACTTCAGCTTCGACAACCCCCAGATCGAGGTGCAGGAGGTCGACCACCCGGCACTGAACGCCCAGATCATGTCGGAGAAGCTCGCGAATGCGCTCGAGCGGGGATGGCACTTCCGGCGCGCGGGGCACAGCACCCTCCGCCGGGTCATGGAGTCCGGCGCCAAGGGCTGCCTGATCGTCGTCGCGGGAAAGCTCACCGGCCAAAGGCACCGAACGGTGAAATTCAAGGCCGGTCACATAAAGTACTGCGGCGAGCCGCGGAACCAGTGGATGCGCCGCGGCTTCGCGATCGCACGGCTCAAGCCCGGCGTGATTGGAGTGACGGTCGAGATTATGGACCCCGTCGCGCGGCTGCCGGACGAGATCCAGGTCAAGACCCCCTCGGTCGCGACCCCCCCGCCGCCACCACCGGACACCGCCCCCGAAGAGGAGCCCGCGGAGCCGGTCCCGAAGGGCAAAGTGGCGGTCCGGAAGCTCAAGAAGGAGATCCAGAAGTTGCGCCAGATCGGCGCGGACGCGGGGGTCGCGCTCCCGGAGAAGGAGGCGGAAGAGGGGCCGCCGGAGGATCCGGAGGAGGAGTCCTGATGGCGTTGCTCCGGATGAAGGAGATCCGCGAGATGACCGCCGAGGGGCGGGAGAAGAAGCTCAAGGAGATCCGAGACGAGTTGTTGCACGAGCGAGGCGTCGCGGCGATGGGCGGCGCGCCCCACAGCCCGGGCCAGATCCGCGCCCTCCGGAAGAATCTCGCCCGGATCGTCACGGTCATGGCCGAGGAGCGGGGGAAGGCGACGGCGTCCACCCGGAAGGAAGAGGGAAAGGGGGGTTCGGCGGCATGAACCTCCGGAAGCACGAGCTCATCGGACTCCCCGTCGTCGTCAGCGCGTCCTCGGACGCGAGCCTCGTCGGTCTTGGCGGGGTCGTGGTGGACGAGACGCGGAACACGCTCCGGGTGGCGACGCCGAAGGGGGAGAAGACGGTCCCGAAGCATGGGACCCAGTTCACGTTCGACGTCCAGGGCGGCCAGCGGGTCGCGGGGGATGATCTCCTGTTCCGCCCCGAAGATCGGATCAAGAAGGCGAGGTGAGGAGGATGGCGAAGGAACGGGGCGGAGAACCCACGGCGGCATCGGGCCGGAGAGACGAGCGGCCCGCGCCCGCGCGGAAGCCCACCGAGAAGCCACCTCCCCGCGAGGACGTAGGCAAGACCGCCACCGCGACGCGGGACATCGGCGTCGACGTGCCGAAGCCAGGAAGGGGTTGCGAGGACCCGCACTGCCCGTTCCACGGGACGCTCCCGGTGCGCGGCCAGACGTTCGAAGGACGCGTCGTGTCAACGCGCATGCTCCGCACCGCCATCGTCGAACGGGACTACCTGCGGTACATCCGAAAGTTCGAGCGGTACGAGAAGCGCACGAAGCGCTTCCACGTCCACTCCCCGCCGTGCCTCGACCTCAAGGTCGGGGACCGGGTGGCACTCATGGAATGCCGGCCGATCGCGAAGACGGTCTCCTTCGTCGCGATCCAGAATAGGGGGGCGGCCGCATGAAGGGGCTTCCGGGACGGCAGACGCGGGGACTCCCGAAGGGCGCCCGCCTCGAGTGCATCGACAACACCGGGGCGAAGATCGTAGAAATCGTCGCCGTGCCGAAGCATCACAGCACGCATCGGCGGTATCCGTCCGCCGGAATCGGGGACATCCTCGTCGTCACCGTCAAGAAGGGCACTCCGGAGATGCGCCGCCAGCTCGTGAACGCGGTCGTCGTTCGCCAGCGACGACCGTTCCGCCGCGCAGACGGAATCATGGTGCGATTCGAGGACAACGCGTGCGTCCTGGTGACGCCGGAAGGCGAGGTGAAGGGATCGGACATCAAGGGGGCCGTCGCGCGCGAGGCGGCGGAGCGCTGGCCCCGGATCGCGGCGACGGCGAGCATCATCGTGTGAGGACCATGAAAACCAGACAGCCCCGGAAGCAGCGGAAGGCGTTGTACGACGCACCGTGGCACCGGAGGCGCCGCCTCATGTCCGCCCACCTCAGCGAGGACTACCTCGAGGAAAAGAAGCGGAAGCTCCCGAGGGCGGTCCCCGTCCGCAAGGGGGACGTCGTGAAGGTCATGCGAGGCGACGACGCGGGGAAGGAGGGGAAGGTCGCGACCGTCGACTATCGCGCCTTCCGGATCCTGATCGAGGGCGTCACGCACGCGAAGTCCGACGGCACCCAGGTGGCGAAGCCCATCCATCCGTCGAACGTCGTCATCAAGAAGCTCGACGAGTCGGATCCCTTGCGGCTGAAACGGTTCGAGGAGGCGAAGAAGTGAAGAAACACCTGAAGCGCCTTCCGGCGCCGCGAACGTGGAAGCTCGCCCGCAAGGAGTTCGTGTGGGCGTACAAGCCGCGTCCCGGCCCCCACCCGCAGGCGCGGAGCCTGCCGCTCGCGTCCGTCCTCCGGGATTCCCTTCACCTCGCGGAGAAGGCGCGCGAAGCGGAGCGCGTGATCTTCTCCCGGTCCATTCTCGTGGACGGGCGCGCGGTCACGGATCCGAAGTTCCCCGTCGGCCTCATGGACGTCGTGACGATCGGGCCGACGAAGGCGAACTTCCGAGTGATGATCGACACGCGCGGGAAGCTGACCCTCGTCCCCATCGACGCGGCCGAGGCGGCGTGGAAACTGTGCCGGGTCGAGGACCGGGGGACCGTGACGGGCGGCAAGGCGCAGCTCCGCCTTCACGACGGACGGACGGTCGTGCTCCCGAAGCACGAGTACGCCACGGGGATGACCGTGAAGGTGGCGCTCCCCCGCCAGAGGATCCTCGGGGCCCTGCCGCTCGCGCAGGGACACATCGCGCTCCTCACGGGCGGCCAGCATGCGGGTCAGCTCGTCCACGTGGATCGCGTCGAGCGGACGCGGAATCCCCGGGCGAACCTCGTCCACTTCAAGGAGGGGTTCTCGACCGTGATCGACTACGTGTTCGTCGTCGGGACGGAGACCCCCGAGATCCGTGTACCCGAGGGGCAGGCGGTGGCATGACGATGGGGATGCGGGACGTCCGGATTGGGAAGGTCGTCGTGAACATCGGCGTCGGCGAGGCCGGCGAGAAGCTCGCGAAGGCGCAGAAGGTCCTCCAGATGGTGACGGGGCAGAAGCCCGCGCAGACGCTCGCCCACGGGTCCGTCCGGGATTGGGCGGTCCGGAAGAACATGCCGATCGGTGCGAAGGTGACCCTCCGCGGAGAGCGGGCGACGGAGTTCCTCCGGCGGGCGCTCGCCGTGCGCAACCAGCGCCTCCCGGACTACGTGTTCGACGCACATGGGAACTTCTCGTTCGGAATCGCGGACTATACGGACTTCGAGGGGATGAGGTACGACCCGGAAATCGGGGTGTTCGGCATGGACGTGAGTGTCGCCCTCGAACGGCCGGGATACCGCGTGAAGCACCGCCGCGTCGCGCCGGGCCACATCGCACGAGCGCACCGCGTGACGAAGGCGGAGGCCCTCGCGTTCGCGAGGCAGGCCTTCCGCGTTGAGGTGATGGAGTGAAGCCGACGAAGACGTTCGGCCGGAAGAAGGGGTGCGTCCGCTGCGGCCGCAAGCGCGGCATCGTCCGCCGGTACGGGTTGCACGTGTGCCGCCAGTGCTTCCGAGAGGTCGCGTTCGACATGGGGTTCCGCAAGTACTCCTGAGGTGAACGATGCTCCTAGATCCTCTCAACGATGCGATGGCAACGATCCGCAACGCGGAACAGGCGGGGAAGGGCGAGTGCCACGTGCGGCCCGCCTCGAAGCTCGTCGGCCTCGTCCTGACCGTGATGACCGAGTTCGGGTACGTGGGAGGCTTCGAGCGCGTGGAGGACGGGCGCGGCGGCATCTACCAGGTCCGGCTCAAGGGATCGATCAACAACTGCGGGGTGATCAAGCCCCGGTTCAGCGTGCGGCGGACGGAACTGGACAAGTGGGAGGCCCGATACCTGCCCGCGCAGGACTTCGGGGTTCTCATCCTGACGACGACCGCGGGCGTCGTCGGACACACCCGTGCGAAGGAGCTGGGCGTGGGCGGGAAGTTGCTCGCGTACGTGTACTGAGGGTGCGAAGATGCCAATCACGGGGAAGCTGGAGGAACGGGTGAAGATCCCGCATGACGTGCGGATCGCCGTCGAGGGGGACACGATTCGCGTCGCCGGGGGGAAGGTCACGTTGACGCGCCGCCTCGCATATCCGCGGATCCAGATCTCCGTGGAGGGCGACGAGCTCAGAATCGTGTGTGAACTCCCCCGGCGGAGGGAGAAGGCGATCGCCGGGACTTACGCCGCCCACGTTCGGAACATGATCCTCGGGGTGACGAAGGGCTGGCGGTACCGGATGAAGATCGTGTACTCCCACTTCCCCATGAAGCCGGGCGTGAAGGGGAAGGACTTCGTCATCGAGAACTTCCTCGGGGAGCGACACCCTCGGAAGGCGCCCATCCTGGGGGACACGAAGGTCTCCATCGAGGGGGACCTGGTTGTCGTGGAGGGTCCGGACCTGGAGGCGGTGAGCCAGACGGCCGCGAACATCGAGCAGGCGACCCGCATCAAGGGGTTCGACCCGCGCGTGTTCCAAGACGGGATCTACATCACCTCGAAGGGGGAGAGCGCGTCATGACGGACCGTCCCACACCCATGCAGGTCCGGTCGGCGAAGAAGGCGGAACTCCTCGCCTGGTGCGAATCGCTCGGACTGAGCGCCGAGGGGAAGGTCGAGGAGCTGCGCACGCGGCTCTTCGCGTACCTCGAGTCGCCACCGGAACCGGAGTCCCCGCCCGCGGACACCGCGTCGGACGCGGAGGAGGCACCCGCGGCTGAGGGAGAGCAGGTCAAGGAGGAAGTCGAGGAAGAGGCCGAGGAAGAGGACCGGGAGAAGGCGGAGGCCCACGCTCCAAGGCTGAAGCCAACGCTGGACCCGGCGGTCCGGCGAACACTCGATGTCCGGCGTGCGATTGCGGGCCGCCGACCGCGGTTCCTGCGGCAGGAGTGGTTCCGGCACGCGCGGCTTGGCATGAAGTGGCGAAAGCCGAAGGGCAATCAGACGAAGCTCCGACGCCACTTCGGATACCGCCCGAACGTGGTCTCGATCGGGTACCGCGGGCCCAAGGCCGTGCGAGGTCTCCATCCGTCCGGATTCCGGGAAGTCATCGTCCACACGCTCCGGGACCTCGAGCGGATCGACCCGAAGGTCGAGGCCGCCCGCATCGGCGCGACGGTCGGAATGCGCCGGCGGACGGAAATCCAGGCGGCGGCGGACGAGCAGGGCATCCGGGTCCTGAACCGGAGGGAGGAGGAATGAATCTCCGCAATCAGCGCCGCATGGCCGCCTTGATCCTGAAGTGCGGGACGAATCGCGTGTGGATCGACCCGAACGACGTCGAGTCGCTCGAGGACGCGATCACCCGCGCGGACATCCGCATCGCGATCCACAACGGGACGATCCGGCGGCTCCCCGTGACGGGCCAGTCCCGCCAGCGGACGCGACATCGCACGGGCCAGAGGGCGAAGGGCCGTCGCCGGGGGCCGGGCAGCCGGAAGGGCGGCGCGAACGCTCGGAATCCGAGGAAGGCGCGATGGATTCGCACGATCCGCCCGATCCGGACCGTGCTGCGGGAGCTCCGCGACGCGGGGAGGATCGACACGCGCACCTACCGCGCCTACTACCGCCAGGCGAAGGGCGGAATGTTCAAGGGCCGGGTCCACTTGGAGCAGCACCTCCGAGGGGCAGGCCTGCTGAAGGAGGCGTGACGTGGTCGAGGGAGCACGGAAGCGGATTCCGTTCCGGCGGCGGCGGGAGGGGCGCACGGACTACCGCCGGAGGCTCCGGCTCCTCCGCTCCGGACGGGTGCGGGCAGTCGTCCGGAAGTCCCTGAACCAGATGCAGGTCCAGATCATTCGATACGACGGGCATGGCGATCGGGTCCTCGTGTCCGCGGTCAGTCGTGAGCTGAGGGACCTGGGGTGGACCGGGAGCGCGGGGAATGTCCCCGCCGCCTACCTCACGGGACTCCTCGCAGGGCGACGGGCGGCCGGGGCGGGAATCACGGACGCGGTCTTGGACCTCGGGGTCCAGAAGCCTGCCGTCGGAGGTCGCGTGTTCGCCGCCGCCAAGGGGCTCATCGACGGCGGCGTCGCCCTCCCGCACGGGGACGGGGTGTTCCCCTCCGACGACCGCATCCGCGGGGCGCACCTAGCGGAGGCGCGGCGGAAGGAAATCGCGGACGTCCGCGCCCGACTGGAGGCCGCCTGATGCGCTCCGCGCGGGAGGCGGGGGAGTGGACTCCGCGGACGGCCCTCGGGAGGATGGTCTTGAAGGGAGACGTGACGACGCTCAGCGAGGCGCTCGCGACGAACCTGCCCCTCCGGGAGCCGGAAATCGTGGACATCCTCCTTCCGGAGCTGGAGGACGAGGTGCTCGACGTGAACATGGTCCAACGGATGACGGACTCCGGGCGGCGCGTGAACTTCGCGATCACCGTCGTGGTCGGGAACGCGGACGGGTTCGTGGGCCTCGGGCGGGCGCGCGGCACGGAGGTGGGTCCGGCGATTCGGAGGGCAATCGACGCGGCCAAGGTGAAGATCCTCCAGGTCAAGCGCGGGTGCGGGTCTTGGGAGTGTGGGTGCTACCGGGCGCACACGTTCCCCGTGAAGGTCACCGGCGTCAGCGGCTCCGTCCGCGTGACCCTGAAGCCGGCGCCGCAGGGCGTCGGCCTCGCGGTGGGCGACGTCGCGAAATCGGTCCTCCGCCTCGCGGGGATCCGAGACGCATGGGGCTTCACGCAGGGCCACACGAAGACGACCGTGAACTACGCGCTCGCGACGTTCGACGCGCTCCGACGGACGGCCCGGATGAAAGTGACGTCCAGCCAGGAATCCAAGCTCAAGATCCACACCGGGGCGGAGAAGGTGTACGTGCGCGGGGGGGCACCGCCGCCCCCGGGAGCCGAGAACCCGCCCGACGCCGATGAACCCCCGCCGGAGGCGGCGTCATGACGTACGCGGTTGTGCGGATCCGGGGGCACGTGAACGTCCGCGGCGGGATCCGGGACACGCTCGGCTACCTGCGGCTCCATCGCGTGAACCACTGCGTGTTGCTCCCGAAGAACCCGACCGTAGACGGGATGCTCCGGCGGGCGAAGGACTATCTCACGTGGGGCGAGGTCGACCCGACGATGGCGGCGATGCTGCTCGTCCGGCGCGCCCGCCTCCCGGGGCGCCGGTCCATCGACGATGCCTACGTGAAGGCGAATTCCAAGTACCCGAGCATCAACTCCCTCGCGAAGGCGATCGCCGCGGGACAGGCGACCCTGAGGGACGTGACGGGGCTGAAGCCGGTGATCCGGCTGGATCCCGCGCGGGGCGGCCTCGGGGGGATCAAGCGATCGTACAGGCAGGGCGGGGCCCTCGGGTATCGGGGGAAGGAGATCAACGCGCTCCTCCAGCGCATGCTGGGAGCAGGGGTGGGCTGATGGTCAGTCGGACGCGGAAGTTGCGCGGGAGCCGGACGCACGGTCGGGGCAAGAAGCACGGCCGCGGCCACGGCGACCGGGGCGGCACCGGAAACGCAGGACTCCACAAGCACAAGTTCGTGTGGATGCTGATCAACGAGCCCGACCACTTCGGCGCCCACGGGTTCACGCGGCACCACGACGGGGAGGGGAAGACCGCGAGCATCAACGTCGAGGAGGTGGAGCGGCGGTTGGACGCCTTCGTCGCGGAAGGCTTCGCCGCCAAGGTCGGGGACGGGTACGAGGTCGACCTCGGGAAGGCCGGCTTCCGGAAGCTCTTGGGCGGCGGCAGGGCGACGCGGGCCCTGCGGATCACCGTGGCGGCGGCCACGGATTCTGCGGCGGAGAAGGTCAGGGCCGCGGGGGGAACGGTGACGACAACGGAGACGGGCGGGTAGGATGGCGGAAGAGAAACAGAGCCTGCTCTACAAACTCAAGCCGATCACGGACCGGATGCCGGCGGTCCGCCGCCCGGAAGGCCATGTGCACTTCCGGACGAAGATCATGTGGGTCATCCTCATCCTCCTCATGTACTTCGGACTCACGAACATCTGGCTGTACGGGTTGGAACGTTCGACGGTCGTCGACTTCTTCTCGTCCCTCAGAGCGATCCTCGCGGGCCAGCAGGGCTCGCTCATGCACCTCGGCATCGGCCCGATCGTGACCGGGTCGATCATCATGCAGCTGTTCGCCGGCGCGAAGATCATCAAGCTCGACCTCACGAAAGACGAGGACAAGTCCGTCTACCAGGGGACGCAGAAGCTCGTCGTCGTGATCATGATCTTCGTCGAGGCGGTCCCCCAGGTGTTCGGCTTCCTCACACCGGCGCCGTCCTTCATCTCCGGCCTGGAGGGCGTGTGGCAGGGCAACGGGAAGAACCTCGCGCTCGGCCTCCTCGTCGCCCAGCTCGTCGTGGGCTCCTACCTCGTGTTCCTGATGGACGAGGTGGTCAGCAAATGGGGGATCGGGAGCGGCATCTCCCTCTTCATCGCGGCCGGGGTCGCCCAGCAGATCTTCACGGGCACGTTCAACTGGGAGCCCTCCACCCCGAACCAGGCGGTGAGCATCGACAACCCTCCGGCCGGGACGATCCCCAAGACGTTCTATCTCCTCTCGAACATGAATGCGGGGCAGCTCGCGGGCGGCGGGCTCGAAACAATCCTCCTGCGTCAGCCCAACCCCGTGGTCGCCCTCGTGGGAACGATCATCATCTTCTTCCTGGTGGCGTACCTGGAGTCCACGAGGATCGAGCTGCCCCTCGCGCATGGGCAGGCGCGGGGAGCCCGAGGGAGATATCCGATCCGGCTGATCTACGCCTCGAACATCCCCGTGATCCTCGTGGCCGCGGTGCTCGCGAACGTGAGCATGTTCTCCCTCCTGTTCTGGCAGCACCCCGAGTGGCCCATCGTCGGCCGTAACTGGCTGATCGGGGCGTACCCGGATCCGGTCATGCTCAGGGCCAATCCCCAGCTCAGCGCGTCGACGCCCATCGGGGGCCTCGCCTGGTACACGCAGACGATCAACGGCCCCACGTCGTGGCTCATGCCGCTGGTCTCGCCCGCCGGGTACGAGGCGGTGCTCCTCGGCCATAGTCAATGGCAGCTGCTGCTCCATCTCTTCATCTACGTGCTGGTGTTCGTCGGTGGGTCCATCCTGTTCTCCCGGTTCTGGATCGAGACCACGAACATGGGGCCCGAGGCCGTCGCGCGTCAGATCGAGCGGAGCGGCATGCAGATCCCCGGGTTCCGGCGGGACCCTAGGGTCCTCCGCCGCGTGCTCGGCCGCTACATCCCCGTCGTGACCGTGATCGGCGGCGCCGGCGTCGGCGCCCTCGCCGCAGGGGCGGACATGATCGGCACCGTCGGACAGGCGAGCGGCACGGGTGTGCTTCTCACCGTGGGGATCATGATCCAGCTCTTCGAGGCGATCGGGCGCGAGCAGATGATGGAGATGCACCCGATCCTGCGGTCCTTCTTCGGCGTCGAGTAACGGTCAGCGCCGCCAGAGCGCGTACATCATCCAAGCGAACAGCATGAGTGGCGGGACGCCCGCGACCACGTCCCACCAGAGCTGGTCCGCGAACGGCACGACGTTCAGCGGACCGACCTGCGCGGGCCAGAAAACCGGATTGTACGAGTGGGTCGGGATGTCGATCAGGATGTGAGTAAGGCCACCGAAGACCGCGGAGGCGTACACCGTCGTCAGGTCCTTCGGGTCGGCGTGGAGGTCCTGGCCCGCGAATCGGAAGATGCGGAAATCACGCCCCCGTCGGTCGAACCAACGCATGACGGGCGGGACGATGTATAGGGTTGCGATCATCGTGATCACCGCGTTCACCGAGAGGACGCCGAGGACGGAGTGCATCAGGCCCCGAGACTGGAAGATGTCCCCCGAGAGGGCCCAGATCGGGGCGACCTCCAGGTCGCTAACCATCGCGCCGAGGGTCAGACCCCAGAACGAGAACGCCCGCGGCCATTTCACATAGGGGATCCAGGGGATGGCGGCGTGGAACGGCGTGAGGGGCACGACGCGGCACGCGCGGCTCCGCCATATACGTTTTACGCGGCACCGAGCAACGTCACGAGCAGCGCCTTTTGGGCGTGGAGTCGGTTCTCGGCCTGGTCCCACACGACCGACCGCGGTCCGTCGATCACCTCGTCCGTGATCTCGAGGCCCCGATGGGCGGGAAGGCAGTGCATGACGACCGCGTCCTCCTTCGCCTTGTTCAGGAGCTGCTGGTTGACCTGATACGGCTCGAAGATCCGCTCACGCTCCGCCTTCTCCTTCTCCATCCCCATGGAAACCCAGACGTCCGTGTAGATGACGTCGGCGCCCCGCGCGGCGTCCACGGGGTCTTGGAGGACGGAGATCCGGGAGCCCGTCCGTCCGGCGAGGTCCTTCGCATGTTTCACGGTCGACGCGTCCGGCTCGTACTTCTTCGGGCACGCGACCGCCATGTCCATCCCCACGAGGGCGGTCGCGAGGATGAGGGAGTTGCACACGTTGTTCCCGTCGCCGACGTACGCGAGACGACGCCCTTTGAGGTCACCCTTGTGCTCGAGAACCGTGAAGAGGTCCGCCAGCGCCTGGCACGGATGCTCGAGGTCATCCAGCCCGTTGATCACCGGGATAGTGGTCCACCGCGCGAGCTCGACGACGTCGGCGTGCCGGAACGCGCGGTACACAATCGCGTCGACGTACCGGCTGAGGACGCGCGCGGTATCCCCGATCGTCTCCCCGCGGCCGAGTTGGAGGTCCTGGGGATTGAGGTACAGCGCGTGCCCCCCGAGCTGGGACATCGCTACCTCGAAGCTCACGCGCGTCCTTGTGGATGCCTTCTCGAAGATGAGCGCGAGGTTCTTGTTCCGAAGGGGTTCGTAGTGCTCTCCCGCCCGCGCACGGTTCTTCAACGTCGTCGCGAGTTCCAGGATCGCGACAAAGTCCTTCTCGGCATCGAGGACGCCGAGGAAGTCGCGCTTCATCGACCCGTATCGATGAGGATGACGCGCATAAACCTTTCCGACCCCTTCCCGCGATCGGCGATGCAAGCGCCCCGGCGTTCGGCGGGTCGAGCATATCTTTGTATACACCGCGCCGCTTCGCACGGAGGCGTGGCCGGGATGGGGTAGCCTGGCACATCCTAGGGGACTGTGGATCCCTTGACCCGAGTTCAAATCTCGGTCCCGGCCCTTCCCGCTTTCCCGGCCGACAATGAGGACGGCACCTTTTAATACGCCAGGCCTTTCGATGGGACGGCACCACGGGCGAAGAAAGAAGCCCGGTCCCCGGTGGGGAGTGCGATGATAAAGCAGGCGAGGAAGGACCACGCTCCGCTCGAGCAGGAAAAGCGGGTCCAGGAGTTCTGGCGGAGGACGAAGGCGTACGAGAAGACGCGGACGCTCCGCGAGAAGGGGAGGGATTTCTACTTCGTGGACGGGCCCCCGTACACGACGGGATCGATCCACCTGGGTGCGACCCTGAACAAGACGATCAAGGACGCGATCGTCCGTTGGCGGCGGATGCAGGGGTACAACGTCCGCGATCAACCCGGGTATGACATGCACGGCCTGCCGATCGAGGTGCAGGTCGAGAAGACCCTCGGGATCACGAACAAGCGCGAGATCGAGGAGCTCGGAATCGAGAAGTTCGTCACCACGTGCCGCGAGTTCTCGCTCGACCTCCTCGGGAAGATGACGGAGCAGTTCCAGCAGCTCGGCGTGTGGATGGACTGGGAGGCCCCGTACATTACAATCGTGAACCCGTTCATCGAGACGGAATGGTGGACCCTCAAGCTCGCTCACGAGAAAGGCCTCCTGTCGAAGAACGTCCGCTCCCTCCAGTGGTGTACGCGGTGCGAGACCGCGCTCGCGGAGGCGGAGGTCGAGTACTCCGACGAGACGGACCCCTCGATCTACGTGAAGTTCCCCTTGAAGGACCGCCCGGCAGAGTCCCTCCTGATCTGGACGACGACCCCGTGGACGCTCCCCGCGAACCTCGCCGTGGCGGTGCACCCCGAGTTCAAGTACGCGAAGGTGGAGCTAGGCGACGGGGCGGTGTGGGTCCTGGAGGAGACCGCCGCGCGCATCTTGGACGAGGCGGACGTGCTGGGTCGAATCGGGGACCTCCTCGTGGGATCGGAGATGGTGGGATGGGCCTACGAGCACCCGCTCGCCGACAAGGTGCCGTACCATGCTCAGGCCATTGCACCGAACGCGCACAAGGTCCTCGCCTCGCCCACCGTGACGAACGAGCATACGGGCCTCGTGCACACGGCGCCGGGACACGGGCCCGAGGACTTCGAGCTCGGACAGGCCCAGGGACTCCCCCCGTTCTCCCCCGTCGATGAGCGGGGCGTGTACACCGCGGAGGCGGGTTCGTACGCGGGCCGCCACGTGCGGGAGGCGAGCGCATCGGTCATCGAGGACCTGAAGGCGGCCGGAGCCCTGTTCCACCAGGGGCAGGTCGTCCACCGGTACGGCCACTGCTGGCGGTGCCACACGCCGGTCATCTTCCGGGTCACGGAGCAGTGGTTCCTCCGCGTGGACCCCCTACGGGCGAAGATGATCGAAGAGATCCGGCGAGTCCGATGGGTCCCGGACTGGGCGGGTTCCGCCCGGCAGATGGAGTGGACGACGAACCTGCGTGACTGGACAATCTCCCGGCAACGGTACTGGGGCACGCCCCTCCCGATTTGGGTGTGCGAGAAGTGCGGGGACCTGCGCGTCGTCGGTTCCACGGAGGAGTTGCGGGCGGGGCAGAACTACCGCGAGGGCATGGACCTGCACCGGCCGTGGATCGACGCGGTCACGTTCCGGTGCCCGAAGTGCGGCGGGACGGAACGCCGCGTGCCCGACGTCCTCGACGTCTGGTTCGACTCCGGGGTCGCGTCGTGGGCGCAGCTCAACCTTCCGCGGACGAAGGACCTGTTCAAGCGGTGGTGGCCGGTCGACTGGATCGTCGAAGGACCCGACCAGACACGCGGGTGGTTCAACGCCCAGCTCACCTTGGGTGTGGCTGCGTTCGACCGATCCCCGTTCGAGTCCGTCCTCATGCACGGGTGGGTGAACGGCCCGGACGGGAGGCAGATGCACAAGTCCCTGGGAAACTACATCGAACCGTTCGAGGTCATCGCCAAACACGGGGTCGACGCCCTCCGTCTGTACCTGCTGCGGGCGAACGCGCCGTGGGAGGACGTCACGTTCTCCTGGGAGGACGTGAAGAACGCGGGCCGGACGCTGACGATCCTGTACAACGTCCTCCGGTTCGCGACGACGTATATGGCGATGGACCGATTCGACCCGGACGCGCACCGGCTCGACGAGGTCGTGAAACACCTCACGCCGGAGGACCGGTGGCTGCTGTCCCGGGTGGAGCGGATCAAGGAGACGATGACGGCCCTGCTCGAAGCGTACGAGCTGCACCGGGCGACGCGCGCGCTCGAGGAGTTCGTCGTCGAGGACCTCTCGCGATGGTACGTGAAGATCGTTCGGGACCGGACGTGGGCGGAGGGCGAGGACCGGGGCAAGATGGCGGCGTACAGGGTGCTGTACGAGGCGTTGGTCACGACCGCCAGGCTCCTCGCCCCGTTCTGTCCGCACATCGCGGAGGAGATCTACCAGGACCTCGACGGCCGCATGCTCTCCGTGCACATGGCGGACTGGCCCCGATCCCGAGAGGACTTCCTGAACGCGGGCCTCGAGAGGTCGATGAACACGATCCGGGATCTCGTGGACGTCGTGGCGAAGGTGCGCCAGAAGGAGAACCTGAAGCTCCGGTGGCCGGTGCGGTCCGTGACGATCCAGGGGGCGCCAGCGGACGCGGCGGACGCCATCCGACAGCTCCTGCACATCTTCCGGGACATGGCGAACGTGAAGGAAGTGCAGATCCTCGCCGAGGACTCCCCGTACGCGGAGATGGAACTCGCGCTGTCGCCGGACCCGCAGGCAATCGGGAAGGCGTACAAGGCGTGGTGGTCGAAGATCGCGACGATCCTCGAGATGCGTCCGGCCTCGGAGGTCCAACGGGAGCTGCAGGAGCACGGGGAGTACAAGATGGGGATCGAGGGACAGATCATCAAGATCCTGCCGAACATGGTGCGGGTCGAGCACCGCCTGCCGGAGGGAATCGTGCGTGCGGAGACGCCGTACGGGGAGCTGTTCATCGACCTCCGGATCACGCCCGAACTCCGCGCGGAGGGCATGGCACGGGAGGTCGTGCGGCGCGTGCAGCAGATGCGGAAGGACATCGATCTCGACGTGGAGGACTACATCCGGGCCATCATCCGGGTCCCCGAAGGGCTGGTCGCCCCCCTGGAGCCCTGGCGGTCGTACATCGCGCGGGAAGTCCGGAGCCGCACGCTCACGATCGGAACGGGCGACGTCGACGAGGAGTACATCGTGGAGTGGCCGAATGTGGAGGGGGAGTCGCTGCTGGTCGGGATCACCCCCCTCCACATGCGGGAGGCGTTGGACGCCTTCACGGAGATCCCCGGCATCACGGAGAAGAAGGCGATCGCGCTGTTCGATGCGGGATACAAGACCCTCGCGGCCGTCCGCGCCGCGAGCCGCGACGAGATCCTCCACATCCAAGGGATCGAGGAGGGGGACGCTCGGCGCATCTGGGAATTCCTCGGGCGGGAACCCGCCGCGAAGGTCCCCGCCTGCGCGGTGTGTGGCGCACCGGGGAGGCCCGAGGAGTCACGCTGCTGGCGGTGCGGGGAGCTCCCCGAGGGGACCCTGCCGTGCCCGGCGTGCGGGAAGCCGATCGCCAAGGGGACGTACGCCTGCCCCCACTGCGGGTTCGGCGCGGAGAAGCCGGCGAAGCCCGAGCCGGAGCCTGCGCCCGAAACGCCGGCCGTGGCCGTTCCGGTCGCCGCCGCCCCGGCCCCACGGGCCATGGAACCCGTCGCTGAGGCCCCCACGATGGCGCCCACTCCGGTCGCAGTCCGCGTCCAAACACCGATCCAGGAGGCGCTCCCCGCACCCGCGATGGAGCCGGGCGCGTCGTCCACATATCTCGTGAAGGAGGAGAAGCCCCAGCAGTCGTACGCTCTCTTCCTGGACGCGCTCCGGAAGGGACGGCGTGGCTTCTGCGTCACCCGCGTGTACCCCGCCAAGGTCCGCGAGAAGTTTGGGATCCCGGCGGACGTCCCGATCCTGTGGCTCAGCAACGTGGGCAAGGACGACAGCGTGCGGCCGAAGGACCTGGAGAAGCTGTCCCTCGCGCTCGAGCAGTTCATCGTGAAAGAGGCGGGGCTCGTCCTCCTCGACGGGATCGAATACCTCATCACGAACAACAACTTCCTGACCGTCCTCCGGCTCGTGCAGGCGTTGCGGGACCAGGTCGCGATCAACGGGGCGACCATGGTGCTGTCCGTGAACCCCGCGACGCTCGACGCGCATCAGTTGAACCTGCTCGAGAAGGAAGTCGACGGCGTCGTGACCGTGCCGGTCCCGTCAGCCTAGGGTCGCCTCGTACGCGGCCCGGAGCTTCGGCACCGCGTCCAGGCCCGCGAGCTCCGCCGGCACCACCCAGCGGTATTCGACGTTTTCCCAATCGAGCCGGACGCCTCCCGCGCGGGAGGCGAACCGATGCGGTCGAATCGCGTACACGGTGTTGTCCGGTCCTCGGCTCCGGACCACGGGGCCCGCCGCCAGGAGTCGTACGTCCGTGAGCCCCGTCTCCTCCTCGATCTCGCGACGGGCGTGGGCCTCCGCGTCCACGCCCTCGAGGAACCCGGAGACGCCGGACCACTTCCCCCGGAAGGAGCCGACCTGTTCGCTGCGCCGGACGACCAGGATGCGACCCTCCCGCTCCAGGAAGGACGTCACCACGTCCCGTTCCACGAGGTCGGGGGCGTCGACGATGGCGGCGGCCGCATCCACGACGACCCGGTCCCCCGTACGCAAGACATCCACGGGAATCCGGTCCACCATCGGGACCTCCGCAAGGACGGCACCGACCGCAAGGATCGTGTCCGCCTTGGAGACGAGGATCGCGCGTGGGGCTGCATTCCGCTTCCGGAGCGCGTACAGAACGTAGGAGCCGACCGTGCTCCCCTTCCCATGCGGCACGACAAGGACGCGGCCTCCGAGCCGCTCTCCACGCAGCGGGCTCTCCGGGTCGCGGACCTCGCCCGTCTCGTTGTCCACGCCGCCAAGGAGAGAGAGCGGTCGGTCCGAGGCGAGGACGGGGCCCTCCGCCAGACCCGCCACGACGGTTCGTCCGACGAGCCTCATGCGAACCTCCGGAGGAGTTCCTCCAGATCGTCGAGTACGACCTTCTGCCCGCACAACGTCGGCAGGTAGACGGCGCCCTTCCCCGAAGGCGTGGCGGTGGTCTTCGCCCACAGGTCCATCGGCGCCACCTCGAGACACGTGTCGACGAGCACGACGTGACCGAGAGCCTCGATCCGTTTGGCGGCGTCGCCGGCCTCTGCCCGCGCGGCGCGGCTCGTGAATGCGTACACCCGCGGCCGCGGGCGGTGACGCTCGATCAGCTCTGCGAGGTGCCGTAGCTCGTCGGCGGACAGCTGCGGGGACCCGAGGCCGATCGCGTCTGGCTCGACACCCGACGTGTGCCTCTCCTTCGTCGCGAGCAGATCCGCCTCGGTGACGGAGACCTTCGGCAACCCCCGGGGATTCGCCTGCCGCCATTCGGGCGTCGTCCCCTCGACGTGGAACATGCCGATGTTGCCCGAGGCCGCGAGGGCCGCCCCGAACCACTTCAGATCCGAGTCCGCCGCCGAGACGCCCCGGAGGTACGGCACCCCATCTCCGATGAGCGCACCAAGGTGGAGCCCGAGGAGGGACCATCGATACCCCCGCATCGGGACGTCCACGTCCACGACGTGGGTCGCCATCCGGTCCTCGTCCCGATGAAGTCCATAGTCCGGCGTTCGACCGATCACCGCCGCTGCGAGCGCCGAGGGACCGCCTTCCCGGTTCGACCGCGCCCCGAGCACCGCGTTCGCGAACACGACGGCGGAGGATTCCGCCCACGCGAGGTGGTCGCCGAACTTGGGGCGGTTCCCCACCAGGTAAGGCGTGCACGAGAACGTGGGCTCGATGCCCATCTTCGCGAATGCCGCCACGATCCGCTCCTGCGCGCGGATCTCCACCTCGGGCACGCCGAGTTCGCGCCATCGGTCCGGGTCCATGCCCGTCGGGTTCACGGTCGTGCGGACGCGCACCTTGGCGGAGGTCGCGAACCCCTCGAGGAACTCGATTCCTGCCTCACCGAGCGTTCGCGGGGACGCGCCCGAAACGTGGGCGCTCGCGATGGGGATCAGGCGGTCCGCCCCGTAGACGTCCCCGAGGGTCTTCAGGATCTTCATCGAGAGCCGTTCCGCGGGCGTGCCCTCGATGGCCATCCGCTCCTCGTCCGCCTCCAGGTGCATCAGGACCCTCCGACCGACTCACGTAGCGCCTGGATCGCAAGCTCGCGTTTCCTCGGGAATGTCGCCACCTTCGCTTTGACATCGATCACGTCCGCGCCTCCGGCCCGATGAATCGCTCCGAGACAGGCGCGTTGCTTGTCCAGGCGGAGATGATACACGAGATCCTCGTCGATCCGCGCCTCGACGTCCTGGAGGATCTCCTTAGGGCCGAGGGCCTCTGCGATGCGCCGCCAGGCTGACTTCGTGCCCGGGGACGTTTCCGTCCGCGCGGCGAGGATGACCAGAGGGTTCCCGAAGTGGCCCTCGAGGGCGTCGCGCCGGACTTCGCCCTCCGGGAGGACGGTGTGGAGCGCCGCCAAGACCTTCTCCTCGTCCTCCGTGGCATGGCAGAACGCACGGGCCTCGATCCAGTGGAACATGGAAGTCACGCGACTGCGTCGAGGAGGTCGCGGCACCGTTGCTGCATCTCCTCGATGCCCCCTTCGTTCACAACCATGCGGTCCGCCGTCGCGATCACCTCGCCGAGTCCCCACCCGAGCTCGCGGTCGTCACGGCGGAGGAACTCCTCCCAGGACACGGCGTCATCGCCCCGCGCTCGTTTCCGGATCCGATCGTGCCGGATCGCGGGGGAGGCGTGGATCGCGACGACGATGAGGCGCTCCCCGAAGGCGCGTCGGAACACGTCGAGTTCCTCGCGACCGCGGATGCCGTCGATCACGGTCACTTCGTCCCGTATGCGCGGGATCGTCCGCTCCGCCCAGACTCCGAAGCCGTGCTTCACGCGCTCCTCGTGGGCCATGCCCCCGACGCTCTCGTCGCTGAACTTCAGGCCGCGCCGGTGCGCCTCCTCGCGGACGATGTCGCCCATGCGGACGACCGCCAGCCCGCGCTCCGCCGCGACCTTGAGCAGCTCCTCCTTCCCGCAGCCCGGCATGCCGGTGACGCAGATTACGGGCATTTTGGCGGTGCAAAGGGACCGCCGTATTAAGGCTCTCCCGGGACCCTGCCTCGTGGCGCACCTGCACTTCCTCACCCGTGATATGCGGTGTCACAAAGGTTAAGCGAACGAGATTCGATGGCCCGAGTCGAGGAGGATTGGACGTGAGGGGCCGGCGATGCCTGGGGGCGACGAGCCGAAATCTGCTGGTAGCCGCGGTCGGAGGGGCTCTGCTCCTGCTCGCGCCGCCTCCGGGCGCGACTTCCACCGCCACCTCCGACAACCTCACCCCTCCCACGATTCCGATTCCGGGCTCCGATGCCTTGGGGACCCTCCTCGGCGCGGGATTCTCGGAAAACGCTGGCCAGGTAGGGAATCGGGACGTGCGGTTCTACACGTCCTCGGGCAGCATGGATGTCGGGTTCATCCCCTCCGGCGTGCTCTTCAAGTTGCAAGAGCGCTCCCCCCCGGCGCGAGTGGACCTTCTTTCAACGGAACGGGCGGGCCTGACCGACGCTGAACCTCTCTCCACCGCGCGAGGCGTCCTCATCCGCCTTACTTTCGAAGGGGCGAACCCCATCGTCCCCAAAGGCCGCGGTGAATTGCCGCACCGAAGCCACTTCTTCCTCGGGAACGATCCCGCGGCGTGGCGGACCCACGTGCGGAGCTACTCCGAAGTCGTGTACGAGGGCCTCTACGAGGGTATCGACCTCGTGTACCGGTTCGGCTCGGAGGGGCTGAAGTACGAGTTCCGCCTCGACCCGGGCGCGGACCCGACCGTAATCGCTCTGTCATATGAGGGGGCCGACGGCCTTGAGGTGGGCGAGACCGGCGATCTGCGGGTCCACACGCTCCTAGGGCCTGTCCGGGACACCGCTCCGGTGGCCTACCAGGGGGAGAATCTCGTTCCCTGCGCTTTCGCTCTCCGTTCTCGGCTGACCAGCGGATTCGACTGCCGAGGCATGGACGAGTCCCGTCCCCTTCTCATCGACCCGCTCGTTTACGCGGCCCTCCTCGGGGGAGCAGGCTACGACTTTGGCCGTTCGATCGCGGTTTCCAACGGTAGCGCATACGTGACCGGATTCACAGACTCGACCGACTTCCCGGTGACTCCCGGCGCTTTCAACACGACCGGAGGTTCCCTTGGGGATGCCTTTGTCGCCAAGCTTAGCCCCGCGGGCAGCTCCCTTCTATACGCGACCTACCTCGGCGGTGCGGGCTATGACATTGGCCGTTCGATCGCGGTTTCCAACGGTAGCGCATACGTGACCGGATTCACAGACTCGACCGACTTCCCGGTGACCCCCGGTGCTTTCAACACGACCGGAGGGATCGCCGGAGACGCCTTCGTGGCCAAGCTGGACCCCACGGGCGGCTCCCTCCTCTATTCGACCTACCTCGGCGGCGTAGACTGGGACGTTG
>Ga0209002_10000150_pt1 | contig 48545 bp, 90 predicted proteins | sample Rifsed16ft2_FD_184010 | JGI IMG/M metagenome (GOLD analysis project Ga0209002, IMG submission 184010) | Soil microbial communities from Rifle, Colorado, USA - sediment 16ft 2 (version 2) | ecosystem: Environmental > Terrestrial > Deep subsurface > Rock core/Sediment | place: Rifle, Colorado...
TCTCTACATTAGGTGCCTTAAATCTAATCACCTTCTTTCCTCCAGACCTTCTCTTCAGATACAATTCATACATTGTTTTATTCTCCATTTTAGTTCCCCTACCACTTTACTAGAAATCTTCCATCGGCATTAAAGTTAAACTCTGTAGAGTTTGACGCAAAGTACGCCCCAAACCTTCCATCGTAGAATTGGCGAATACAAAAGTAATACTCGCCAATTGAGATTTCTACAAAAAATGGATTAAAGAAAAATTGTACATTAAACATGATGTTATCTCCTTTAATCTTACAGAACAGTATCCCCGAGATACAATTCCTTCTTTAGAATCTCCTTATATCCCTTTTCACTCGCAAACCAGCACTCTTTCATATTTTCATCCATAAAGCACCACTCAAAAATTTCACCCTTGCTATTTCCGAGAATCCTATTCCCAAAAACCAGAAGAGATGCAATTTGGCAGACAAACCCAAACATGTGCTTTTCACTTCCGGGCACGTCCTTATATTTTGTATTCCACAAAATGTATCCGCCAATCGAATCCTGAATAGTATTTCTTAGAACTCTCACGATCCTGTCATCCATTTTATTTCTCCTTAAACTTATTAAACCTTTTTTAAGAATGGCGAAAACACAGACGTGTTTATTCACTTCTCTTCCTGTCCGATTCTAAAAACTACTTCACCACCCTTGTCCAGAATATGCGCCATCTGAATATAAATAGTTGTCCCATCATTCAGATGGATTGAAAAATCTCCACAGAGATCTACCCTATCATGAACATTTACAATTTCCAGATTATTCAGAATCTCATAAAGTGTTTTGACCATTTTAATCCTCCGCTCTCAAACCTTTTTTATAGATGGTGGAAACCATTACAACGTTAGCAGATGGTTTGCTAATCGTATAACGGTTTATGCGGCGATTTAGCTATATGCTAAATCCTTTCCGTAACACTCCGCTATCCGCCACCTATAGAAAAGGTTTGCTGAAGAAAACAATTTGCGGGAGGGATTAATCCCCGCTACTATCCCGCTTTATCAAATATCTTCATCATTTTATATTCCCCGCGCAATTATTTGCATTTGAAAACAATTATGACTATTTGAGGAAGGGATTATTCTCCTCTACTATCCTAATAAGCACCGTATTGAACTCCTTTCCTTAACTAAGTCTATTAGAATTCCCCGCGAGATAATTGCTAATGAGCAAAATACATTAACAATTCCCTACTTCTTCATGCTGCCCGGGGCAGTAAAAGCGGTGGGATTCTGAACATTCTTCATCGTATCATTGTACCAATTGGTGCGCTTGATAAGTCTTGCCATTGCCTTATTCTTCTTACGGATCTTCATTTTTCTATTCTCCTCTTTAGTTAACTCCAGCAAAACGATCCGTATTCGGAGAAACACTCTCCAAATACTTATTCCACTCATCAGCACTCAGCAAAGTAACAGCGTTTACCCCTGCCATTCCTGCAAGAACAGCACTGAGAGACGGAAGAATTGTGGAAAGTGACTCGTAAGCCTTTTCCCGAGTCTCAAATTCCGCCGACATAATCGGAATAGTGACAAAGGTATTATCGTAAGCATTCGATGCAAAGCAATAGAACAACATTTTTCATCTCCTGTAAACATTGAAGAAGCTTCAACCTACAGGTATCGCATATCTGCTACAGCATTCCTTCCCTCCGTTGTAAATGCTCCATTCTTTTTCAGGAATCCCTTTGAGATAAGATCATTCTGTACCTTATCCCAAACTTCCTTCGGCAAACCAGAATTCATTTGCCGAGTAATTCCGGCATAAACACTCTTTCCCTTTGTATGGAAAAGAACCTTCTTTTCCTCATCTGTTAGTTCTACTGGGGCGGGAAGTAGTGGAGTCAGATTCTCGGCATTGACAAAAATCCGAACATACTTATATTGTCCAGAAAATGTCAAGCAAACCAATGCACAATTCGGAGGAAGATTATCCAGAGTTACGGAATTCGTATCTCCCTGATACTGTCCCGTTTCACGTCCAGATTGTGTATGAAGCGTTGTCATTTCTACAACACTCCAATAATCCCGGTGTCCGCTACTCCAGTATGAATCGACATTCATACCGGGACGGAACAATTCAACACCGATATCCTTCCGTCCGGTGTAGTCGGGAAATGCAGCGGATACAATCCGCGCAACTTCGGGATTTTTTGCATTCACATACATGATTTTTCTCCATTGCACATATACGAAAGGATCAATTTGATAAGGCGAATAGGTAACTGCGCTATAGACTTCGCAAGTTTCCTCGCCAGCAGATATCATCTGCCGCATGAAAAACAAGTCATCTTTTTCGGCGCAATTAATCCAATCCGATTATTGCGATTATCGCAAGGTCCGGGTTATTAGAATAATCCGCCTTTCCGCCTTATCAAATTGATCTTTTCATTAGGTTTCAGAAAACAATGGGCGGATTACTTGTTTTCCCGCCCAATTGTTTCCAGATTATGATTCGTATTAGACAGCAGCCGCTGCCTTACTCATTGCAGCAATCTGCTTACGAAGAGTCTCTACCTCATTCTCTAGCGTCTTGACCTTCTCAGCACTCGCCTTGCGATCCTTCCTACCGTCATTCTCAACCTTCATCGTCTTGAAAGTCTCGACAATAGCAAGACCATCCAGCGAATCCTCAAAATCTGCAAGAGAATTCACGAAATGATCCTTCACCATATCCTTCAGGAACTCTCGCGCTTGCTGATCGTTCTTATACTCTCGGCTCTTAGTCATCGCCGAGATCAACGAGACAGGAATCTTCACAATTCCCGCCTCAAATCCGTGACAACTCTCCCCGGAATCGTTCTGATAAACCTTGGGGGGAATCGGAACCTTCTTAACACTATTCTCTTCACTCATTTGGATATCTCCTAAACTTGTGTACTAAACTTGTCGGAACGATTGTCACAACGACTTTCATCTCCGACACTCAAAAGCTACCCTATCAACGCGCGATTGTCAAGCGAAAAACGCTATTTTTTCTGTTACATTCCTCCCTTCAAATCGTTACTTGCATTATGCAATACTGGTCATTAAAACTGTGCCCGGAAATCATCTGGCGGATAACCGGAATCCCCGTCATATCGAGTAATCCGGTTCTCGTGATTTCGCAGGATCTTTGCACACCTATATCCCGCCTGCATTTTCTCAATCTCACATTTCCTACGAATCTCACGCAGTATTCTCTTCATTTGGAAACTGTGCTCTTTCCGAGACTCACTTCCTTTCGTCCATGTCTTTCCTGTCTTCTTCATGTCTATTCCTCCGATTCGAACATCATAAGGAATCTAAAAGCGGGATTCCGGAGTCGAACCGGATGAAATCGTTTATCGGCCACACCGCGGAATAAACTTATCAGAGGAACCGATCATCCCGCAACTTTTTATTACCTGTACTTATTCATGGGCCGGATCTCTACCACCTTATATCCTTTTTGAATCAGGGAGATCATTAGGTTTTCCGCAGCGATTTTCACGATTCCCTTATCCGTTCCGGTTTCATCGTCTGGATTCTCGGATTCAAGAATCCAATTCCCCGCGTCTAGACTCCAAATTGTATACCTATCTCTTGCTCCGTCCCTGCGCCCGATCTTTACATAGGATCTTGATCCAATGTATGACTGTCGCATGATTGTTTTTCTCCTTTTGTTTTCTGTCGCGGGGAATTCTAGTAAGTGATCACCCCATACAGGATGATCCCAAACTTAATCAGAAGAACAACTCCAAGAAACACCACGCTAACCAGACCGAGATGGTCATCATTGTGCTTGTACATCTCTTAATCCTCCGTGGAAAGAAGATCGATCAAAGCAGTCTCTAGCGCGCGGAGTCGCGCATTAATGATGTCCTCATTTGAATCGTTTTCCCAAGCGGTGCGAAGATCAATCCGCAAGGTTTCAAGAATTTCCTTCTTCTTACTCATGTTATTCTCCCGTTTTTACAAGAAGGTATTTTACTCCCCCAATCCACATATATGCACCGGACAAATACGCATCGGACAAATCCGCCCTGGACAAATTCGCCCTGGACAAATTCGCCCCGGACAAATACGCCCCGGACAAATTCGCCCCGGACAAATCCGCCCCGGACAAATCCGCCCCGGACAGATCCGCATCGGACAAATCCGCATCGGACAAATTCGCCCTGGACAAATACGCCCCGGACAAATTCGCCCCGGACAAATACGCCCCGGACAAATTCGCCCCGGACAAATCCGCATCGGACAAATTCGCCCCGTACAAATACGCCCTGGACAAATCCGCCCCGGACAAATTCGCCCCGGACAAACTCTTTCCCTTCGAAACAAGGGAACTAATCATGTCGCGGAGAGAATCATACTCTCCTTCGTGCATGATTTCATCGGTGAACCGATTCTTGATCGTGATCTTCATCTGAATTCTCCTTTAGTTAATCCACAATTCATTTTCCGATGCACCAATTTGCACATCGGAAAATCAAGCGCGGATTAATCCTCAGGATTAACTTTCCGGTTCCTACGGCGGATAACCCTGTTATGAACCTTCTTCGTTTTACTCTTCGAAAAAGGACGGCAGCAAAAACACTTGATTCCGCCCTTTCCCACCATCTTCGTCTTCTCCCGCATTTTACTACTCCTTACTTCGAACGGCGGGGAAGACCGAGTGCAATCTTACACTTGTAGCAGATACCGCTTTCACCACGACAATTCCTCTTCTTGCAAACCTTGCAGGGAAAATACCGGATACTCGTGCGTCCGATCCACATTTTTGCTACTCCTTTTCTTACTTTGTTTTTTAATCGGTGGGAATTGAATAACTACTTCCATACAGTAGCAATCCAGAAATTCCCTACCTTTCGCGGTCCAATTGCAGTATACCCCATTGCAAACAACGGGATACTGTATACCATTCTCTTCGCTTCGCTTTCCGTTGCAAATCTGCGAATCACGATACTCATTTTCATCTCCTTATTCAACACTATCAGACTACCATTCCGATAGTGTGATTGTCAAGCCGATTCTGGAATTCCAGTATTGCAATTTGCCTATTGCATTTTGCAATACCATTCCTGTCGATAATCGACAGCGAATTCTCTTACTTATTTCGGATCATTGTGATGAAGTCCGCAACTTCATCGGGAGTGCGGTATCCCTTCACATTATCATTGGTGAAGCGATACCAATTCCCGTTGCGATCCCACGCAGCGATTTCCGCATTGGAACTCTGAAAATCCAATCCGTGATCACTAGAAAAATCCAACTTTCCGATACTGTGATTCTCACAGTAGTTTCCGAAACCCCATTGCACCGATACCGTCCAGCCATTGGCGAACGCCATTTGGAAACCTTTTCCACTCGTGATCTTGAACATTGGATTCCCTTTCAATTAATACTATTGTTTTTAAGTCGCGGAAGACATAACATCATCCGTCTTATCGTGACCGTCACAACAGCCACAATAATGAGTGTTCCTAAGACACTCGACGCAAAGCGCAAAGATCACCTGACAGTACATTTCGGAATCCATCATGGTCTTTCAATCAATCCCGACACCGAACACCTTGAAAAAGGAACCGATGGAAGAATCGTCAGAATCGACAACAGGACCATCGCAGCAATTGCAGTAAGACTTCCGACCCTTCACGTTAATCCTCTTCATGATTATCTCCTTACATCGTAAAGGATTGCAAATCTATTCCCCATTGTTGAAGAATGGATGCACAATCCTGTACATTTTTCTACTTTTTCCATTTTCTACTTTTTGGATTTTTTTTGATCCCATAGACATTTCTGTTTTTTATTTTTTTTCTTTTTTTTTGATCCAGCAAACGTTTATACCAAACCCCTAACACCCTACCTTTGAGTCTACATTGACTTTTTCATAATCAATGTAGGATTCCAAAGTACCTTTTTAGAGTATCTTTAAGGTAAAAGGTACTGTAAAAAGCTACTCGGGAGGATACATGTAGGGGGAATCTATCCTATAACAGGACTAATTCCCCCGCATGATTTTTTATTAGTGCATTTGATTGCACTATAAGAGTGTTTTTAGGTGTAGATCCACCTATTTCCCGTAACAATCCAGACTCCCCGCAACTCGGGGGGATTGTATCCGAGGGAAGATTCAAGATTGTACTTTTCTACAGTAGCAATCTTGATTCGCAATCTCTTGATCTCCGTTTCCAGGGAGATCCGCTTTGCCTTTTCATAATGAAAAGCGCATAGCTCCGAATCTTCGACGTGGACTTCCTGACAGGACCGAACCTTGCACGCATTCAATAGGGTTTTCATGGGTTACTCCCCCCGCATGAATTTCCGAAACTCTAAATCTATGTGCAGTATTTGCACAAGGATTGAAAGTTTCAGATTCAGGGGCGGATTGCTTGTTTCCCGCCCCTGAAATTCTACAGATTACTTTCCCGCGACGAAAGGTTCCGCAACGCCATATGCGTTCGGCGGGGAAACGTGAGTTGCCAAAGCGGCGCGGAGTCGCGCGACTTCGGACTCCAGAGTGGAGATCTTCTCCGACTGCGCCTTGCGATCCTTCCTGCCGTCCGGCTTTGCAAGGAACTCCGTGACAAGCGCGGGTCCGTCGATCCGCTGTTCGAATTCCGCAACGTGAGTTGCGAAAGCCGAGTCGATGATCCCGGAAACAAACTGCCGCGGCATGGAATCCGTTTCGTATTCTCCCTTCTCTCGCATCATTGCGAGAATCCCGACCGGGAAAAGAACCTTGACGGAGAATCCGAAACAATCCTCCCCCGCGTCATTCTTGTACACCTTCGGACCCGTCTTTTCGACCTTCTCAGTATCCATGTTCGGTCTCCTTATATGGCCACCTTCACTGACTTCCTCATTGACACTATCAATCTAGCACGGGTTGGAGTGAGTGTCAATGGGGAAATGGATTTTTATTTGTTACATTGTGGGTAAGAAACGTTACTTGCATTATGCAATAGTGTATTGCAGATTGCCAGTAACAATTATGCTAAAGAAAATGATGAAATGGAGTTGACAATCGGTGGTTGGAATGGTATACTAAAGGTGACTGGCAAGGTGTGGAATATTGCAGTGTGGTGTGAGAACGGACCTTGCTATTCATAGCATAGCATATCACACTTTGGGGGAAAAAGTCAAATAAAAATAGTGTAAAATGTTTTAGCAGTCGGGGGATGGCTGCAAACTATTGCTACAGCTAATATTATTTACAGAATGTCCCTGTTGTAAAGTCTTCAGCAACTCGCCGCAACTCCAGTATCTGTACCACCTTATGCTCCATGCCCACCCTGTAACCCCTTATCCCCTTGCGGGGGAGTCATAAATGCCCTAATGGGCAACGGGTTACGTCAGATAGCTATGGAACATTACACTAATATACCCTGTAGGGGGGATTTTGTCAAGAATTTTTCCAGTAAGCTATCTTACATATGCAATACTTTGCAGTTGTAAGTATATTATACACTGTAAAGTGGCATGATTATTGCCTTTTTACACCCCCGGGTGCATTTTGCAAAGGTATTTTACAGTGTAAACTGGCATTTCTATTGTGCTTTTCAATAGTAACGTCGGTTTTACACACCAATTGTAAGAAACTTTCAATGTAAAGTGGCTTTAATCCTGCATATATGTGAAGAAATTTTACGGTGTAAGCTGGCATTACAATTGCTAGGGTGTAAAAATGGTCCAAAATGAGACATAAAATTGTACATTCCCTGTACACAGTAGCAACGTACATGCCAGTAAAGGGATTTTACTATGGCAAAATGCACGTCAGTAACCCCTTACATCGTCCATATTTGGGTAATGTGTGCTTTACACCCTATCATTATGATGTTGCATTATGCAATTATTGGCATGGAATATGTAAAAATTGTTTACAGGCGCGCTAATAATTATTAGATAGTAAGAGAGAAAAGAAGTGATAAACCCATATACAAAAAACATATATTGAAATAAGCACACACAGGTATATTGTATACCTTTACTGATGCAAATGATTCCATACCGATATCTTAGCAATATTGTAACGATATCATGGTGATATCTAGATGATATCACTTTAGTATAGAGTTAAGGGGTATACCGGTATACTTCATCTCTTCTACTATGGGATCTTTGTATTACTAATCCCGCGGCTGAAAAAATGAAGTGACGAATGCAATCGTTGCAGCAACTGTGGAAATGCTGATTCTGATGTAACTTAGATGTGAATGTGCTGTGGTGAATTTGGAGTGTGTGCAGTGTGTTCACTAATAGAATCTAATAATTGTTCCGATATTTTATCGAACAAAAAATCAATAAAAATATAAAGTTCCTTTTCAAATCTAAAGCTTAAATCTCTAGATATTGTACCAATCTCTGCTCTGAATAGTTCTATAAGCGTATTGTTCCTACAGTCAAACATCTCCTTAGATAAGAATTTCATTTGAGATCCAAAATATTGGTATATTTAGCTATAGTATCTACTGATGGAAATCTAAACATTTCCCATACCCGCGGGCGAATTTCTGAAGCTAACAATTCAAAAGAAATAGCATCACAATTTAGTTCTATACTTGACTTTAAAAAGTCTTCCGTTATTTCAAGTATTTCTTTACATAAGAATTTCATTTCTCCTCTTCAATTAGATCTGTGTTTACTGCTGTAGAATAGCTGGATGGAAACTCTATTTCATAGATGTATCTTTCCAGCCTTTCCATAAGCTCTTTATCAATGTGTGAAGTTACTTGAGCTTGTAGACTTATTATAGACAGTATACTTCTAGACATCCATATTTTAGAATATACTGTTTTCAATATATATTACTCCGCGAGTAAATATTCTTTTAGACTTTCTACATCTGGAAATGTAAAACTGAAGTATATATCTTCAAGTAATTTTTCTATTAAAAGAAGTTCTAGCTGCTGATCAACAGGTACTCTTATATCTAGGTAAAACCTGTCATGGGACTCTGCCATCTCTTTATATAATAGTTTCATTAAGATGTATTCCGCCGCTTCAATTCTAAATATATATTATTGAGTACATAATTGTATAAATGATTATATATTGAAGATTTAATTCTATTAGCTAGATCTTTTTCAATATATGAATTTTCGATATATGAATTTTCAATTCTGCTGATAGAATACTTCATAGTTCTTAATTTCTGTACAATATCCAAGTTACTATTTAATCTTTTCAAATACTTCCTCCGCAAGTGAAAAGTCAGTATATCTATTTATTTCACTGTATAATTCCCCGCTGCAATAATTTGCACTACATATTCTTTTCTAACTTTCTACGTATAGAAGCAGCCAAAGAACTATCCAAAGAACTATACAAAGACCTATACAAAGAACTAATCAAAGAATTATGCAAATACCTATACAAAGACCAATACAAAGAACTATCCAAAGAACTATCCAAAGAACTACACAAAGACCTATACAAAGAATTATACAAAGAACTATTCAAAGAATTAAACAAAGAACTATCCAAAGGACTATTCAAAGACCTACCCAAAGAATTCTTCAAATATGTTATTGTCTTTTTATTACTACTTTTCATCATGTTTAAAAACCTCATACGCGGCAGGAAAATCTATATCTTCATAAAATAGATCTATTATACGATTTACTTCGTCATTACTAATCTTATAATTAATTTGATTAGCAAGTTTTCTTCTAAAAAACTCATTGTGTGTTTCTATATCCTTATATAAGAACTTCATTATGATTCAATAAATCGTAATTGGTTGTCGCAATCAAAATGGGCAATTCCACTATATATACTTATTCTTATATACATATTCAAATCTCTCTGTATCTGATCAAATATTTGATCCTCAAACATCAAACGAATGTATCTCTCCTCAATATGAGTATAACTACCCGGGCTTATCTTTTTTATAGCTTCTCCAATAAATCTCATTGTATATTCTTATTTGATTCTTGAAGATAATGAAAAACAGATCAATCCAAAACATACTAAAACTGTACCTATCATTTGTAGCTTTGTAAGTTTTAAATCAAAAAGTATTATTGGTATTCCCGCCCATAAAAATATTATTACTATATCCCATATCAAAGAGTATAAGAATAATTGATTATTTGATTCTGCTTGTTTAATAATCCGCGACCAAATTATTGAAAGTGATAATGATGCTGCGGAATATGGATATATGAACCAACTTCTTTTACCAAACTTAAACGATAAATATATAGTTATGAATACTAGAATTGACTGAATAAGATATAGTAACGCCGGTTTCATTTAATTTCCAGCACCGGCTGGTTATTAAATACCACCATATTCTTATAGCAAACCGGACAAAAAAAGAAGACTTCCCCGCAGTAAAGTACACTTTTCGTATTGTACCTAGAAAGTCCTATGCCACACCCCCTACAAAATCTAAAACTATCGTGTTTTTTAGTGCAATCAACTTTTTCACAACTGCACCTCAATGGATAAACTTTGTCCAGCTTGTCAACTAATACAAAAATTCCGCATACGAAAAGAGCAAAACAAAAATAATACTTCATCGATAACTTCCTTTAAATCTTGCAGATTTATTTCTTATGATTAAGTTCATCTTTATACATTTCTATTTTAGCTTCTAGTGCTTTTATCCTGTCATTTGCATTCGTTAATTCTATCTTAAAACGACTCCTCTCCGCACTTACACACCCCAATAAAAGTATACAAACAATTACCACTAAATATGCGCAGCCGTCGTCTCTTTTATTCATGTCTTATCCACAATCTATAGCGGTTCTTTCCGGTCCACATTCATCAAATAGTTTCTTCAATTTGTCAGGCCAATCTTTACTATAACAACAATGCTGCGGTCTCATCTTCCTAACCCTGCAACAGAATAAAGAAGGTGCATATATATGTCCAAAATGAGGCCAAGCCTTTTCTGCATCTGCAAACGCCTGCTCAAATACAGAAATATTATCCTGGGTTAAATCCTCCGCATCGGCTGTCCCCCAGTAAAACAAATCGTTACAATTCACAAAGATAGATAGTGGGGCATACTCCTCATCCGTTCTCCAAAATAAACAATCTCCGTTTCCAAATTCTGTAGCTTTAAAAACCCGCATTAAAAATGAGTATTGATCAATCAACTTTGAAGCTTCGCTTTCTACTTTCTCTATCGTATGCTTTTTACAAAATCCAAAAACAACATCTAATGGTTCCGATCCATTAGTGCAGTTATCTACAATACATTTTAGAAAACTCATAGCTTTCCTTTATAGTTAAATATTCGGGACCGCGGATTAAAACCGCGGTCCTTAGATGATAAGTACACCTTATCATCAGTGGGTAGGTGAAGTCTACTAAATAATCCTACGTTCTAAATCGCCAGCATTGCTGATTAAGATCTGCTAAACTTATAGTACAACTTGGCCCCAATTCTTCTGAACAGTCTATACAATACACTACATAAAACGTTCCATATTTTTCAGATGTGTATTGGCAAACTTTTCTAAGTGGTTCCGCAATCCGCCGACATCTTCCACATTGTACAATATCTGTTGCTGTTATTAAATCTTTAGGCGAGTTAATCATTGATTAATTAATCTCGTCTTTTAGAACTATCGTACAATAATGTAATAAACAATGCTGAGATTAATAGAGTTAGTATTCCTAAAGTCCAACACTCATAAATGAATATTGTTGCGAGCATTATCTTTTTTTAACAGATAAGACAACCGCCCAGCAATACCTAGTCTTCTTCCAGTTATGCCACCTTTTATAAAACTCTTTCTTTAAATATACTTTGAATTGATTAGATCCTCTTACAGCAGAATCTAATAATATCACATATCTTTTAGTAACTGATATTACTACAGCATAATGCCCGCCGCGTTCACCTTGATATTCAACTATTACTGGAAATCCCTGAGAGGTAAATTTATCAAGTATCTTAAAATTAGCGGGACAATACAGTAATGGTTCATATCCAAGTTTTACAATAGCTTCTTCAAGGTATCCATTAAGAGTTCCTTCCCCGGTGTTTACTAAAGCTATTCTTGAAACTCTTTTTTCAGTTAAATTCTTTTTACTAAAAAACTTGATAGCATTAATTATAGCTGCTGCTCCACAGGTATACTTATAATTTTGATAAAGAAATTTCATAAGTACACTACTACATTTCAATAACGCGGTCTAAAACTAGATTATAACTTTATTTCCACTGTCCCTCACCTTCCCACTGCTTTAGTAGTTCTGACGGATCCCCTTTCCAATCTAATTCTTTAGCAACATCTATAATTGTACGTTCCTTCCTCCATGATGATTTAACCCCTCCTCCGCGCCAAATGCTTCTACGGTATAAACGACTAACGAATACTCCCTCTTGTCCCTCTACCTCAACATTTAACCAACATACTCCATCTAGTTTGCCGTCTTCCGCCAGAACCATTAGCTTAACAGAATCAGACTCATAAAGCTCTTGGTACTCTTGAATAGCATTAATCAAACAATCAGATTCTATTTCGGAATAGGGGTGTGAGCCATGCTTGCATTTCCAAACAGCCACTATCTAATTCCTGTAACATAAAGATTTGGCGGCTTCTCCAAGATTCCCGACATGGAGTAGCAACATGTCAGTTTTAGTGAGTGGTCCACCAGCACTCACAATCGGAGGAATCGAACACTCCAGCCGCCGGGCGTTAAAATATTAAAATCTATCGCGGTTGAATCAATTTCCCACACAGGAAATTGCCTTTTCGCATATCAGGGGACGGATTATATTCTTCAGCCGCGATAGAAGGTCTTCCCTACAATTTATTTATACAGCATTTTCCCAATAGATGAGCCGTGTTCCACGAACAAGTTTTCTATTAGGAGATGTTGATTGGATAAAGATATCATAATTAGCGTGATTACCGGGATTTAGTTTAATCGTTCCGTTGTCCGGAAGATGCAGTAGATTTCTTACCTCATCGCCTGCGTATACTGCTCTCTTGCCCTTTTCCACAAGGAGGAACTTCTTATACGACTGGACTTCTTCCGTCTTTGTTAACTGGTAGAATCCGGCACCTGCTCTGTAATCACCGTTCTTTGCGTTGCAGAAAGATGTAATATCACATTCCTTCTCAACCTTCCAACTCTTTACTTCACTGGAGATATCATCCAACGTCTTCTTTACTTTAGATACAGATACCTTACTCAGATCTGTAGTATAGAATGATCTAATAGCACTCTTGCCAGCACTCCTAGCGGCATAAAATGAATTAATACCTACTGTATTTTGTGCCGTTGCGGTCTTTAATCCTTCAACTGTATTATCCCACTCTGATACATTCCCTTCCGGAATACCTAGTAATCTACAGAGTTCAGCTTTATACGTACCGCGAGGAACCTGAAAAACAAATGACCACTTATCAGTCGCCTGTAGTCCATTAATAAGATCTAGTAGGTTATACTTGTTATAATCTTTACTTCTATTTTCCATTCCATCTGTGATAACTGCTACGACAAAAGACATATCTTTATCTTTTCCGTGCTCAAGTCGCATCGACTCAACTGTTTTCCCAACAGCATCGTACAATGCCGTATACCCGCCGGTATAACAGTTAATAGGAACGGTCTTGCTAAAGTGTTTTACATTCTCATTAGCATACTGAATATTTACAGTGTCACTAAATTCAGTAACAGTAACGTATGTTTCCTGCTTGTGTTTTTTACTTTCTTCAACAGCAGCATTGATTTGAGATCTTAATGATTTTTCAGCATCATATCTAAGATGCTGCATTGAGCCGCTGCCGTCGATAATAAACGCAATGTGGTTTTTCTTTACCTTTGTCTTACTCTTTGACTTTGATGAATTCCGCGGCTTAGATTTTACAAGACTCATTTCCCTCTCCTATAGTAAAAATAAATTAACAAAAAACAACACTAACTATAACATACTACAGCATTAGTCCTCCAAAATAAACTTTTCTTTATTCTCTTTATCAACTGCTACAATATATAATTCTGCTGCACGTCCAAGTATTACTATTGCTATTTCAGTAAAATCATCCATACCCTTCTGTTTAATACTCTTTTTTTTAACCAATGCTTTCAAGATACCTTCTGTCCCAGACATACCGTGAATAAACCCACTATAAAATATAGCTTCGTCTGGGTACCCTTCAAAAATATTTGAAACAGTTTTTTCGAAATTATCGAATCCTTTTCCGCGAAGGTTATCCGCGGATTGTTTTCCTAGTTCCACTAAATGTTTAGCAAATTCTAGATTCATATATTAATTATTGGTATAACTAAATTTCGATTTTTTATCAACCACAAATCCAGATTTTTTAAGATTGAACAAATTCCCGTTATGCAAATCTGCACCGGCATCACACAAAAGAATCTTCACCTTCTTGCCTGAAATCACTGATAATATCTCAATAGCCCCGTTTGAATTAAATAATGTATTATGATATACTGGTGAATTCCGCGGGTTTATAAAATATTGTATTTCACCAGTATTGTGTAATCCTATAACATGCGCCAGCAACATAATAAAATCATAGAAGGCTAGCTCAAAATTTACACGGATTGCAGAGATGTCGGTATTTACACCGCGGAGAATAATATTCTGGCGATCCTTATAGGCATTTACTTTAATCGTATAATCACAATCTAACATAGAAATCTCCCGAACTATACATCTACAATATAATATTAAAACTTATAACTTCAACGTTAGACTCTGGTAATTTATCTAGTTCTCCATTACACCAATCCTCAAATATCCTTTTAACATTTCCGTATCTTACAATCTCCTCTCCCTTTAAATCATCAATTCTATAATCTCCCACGAGATATTTCTTATTGCTGAGGCTATTGTATAGAAGCATGTATATAGAATAATCATACTGTGCAAATATGTGCACCCAAACCTTTTCTCCAATTCTATAACATCTACTAATGATTTCTGCTAATTTTTTTTTCTTGTAGTCTAATTCTTTAACTTGTTTATCAAATTCTAATTTAGTCATTTATACCTCAGCAACAGGCTCCGTTGTTGGTTCTATTGGAGTTTCTGGTTTCTTCTCATCACCCGCTGTTTCTTTAACCTCTAATATTTCTGTATTCTCCTCCGTGAGTTTTGGAAATGTTACTAAAAATACAGGGCCTTCGAGATCGTGAGAGTTAGAATTAGATGAAATAATGGACTTGAAAATTGTTTTAGCGTCTTCCTCCGAGCCGGCTTTTACCGTTCCGCCAAATTCATAAGTTACTCTTCCGATTATTTCAAACGTTTTAGCCATTTGTTTATCCTTAATAAAGTCTTAAACGTAAATCTATTCAGCCGATACAGATTGAAATCTATAAAATAATATATCCTATAGTATAACTTATTTAAAGTTATTTCTTTAATACAATTTTTTGAACTAATTAACAATGTTGCCGGGATAGCCCTTTGCCTAAAACGTTTTTTAAGTAAAATACCCATCTAAAAATGCAAACTCAATATTATTATCACAAAGAGTAAATGTAGCGGTCTCTTGGTTCCCAGTCCAGTTAGTCGCGCCGCTTGAAATTAAAGCTGGGTTTACTCCAATAATGGAACGGGTTACTGTAATAGTGCCAAATAACTGTTTGTGATCAGGATCACATTGTTTATTTACTCCACACTTATAGCAATCCGTGCAAACAAAATAAGAATTAAGAAAAGAACCGCGAGAGTTTTTTTCAACATCAACAACAAGATCAACATATTTTCCGGTAGCACTACATATTGGAAAACTCCGCAGCCTTCTTTTAACAGAGTTTAAATACTTCTGTATTTTTTCCCCGCTTAACTGTTTTACATAATCATCCGCTGCTTTTAATTCCTTATTTAAATATAGAGTAGAAAGTGTATTGTCTCCGAATATTTCTTTAGCAGACGCTTCGCCGGATGATACAACATCTTTCTCAAATAAAACTCTAGTAAAATATTTACACTTTTCCATAATTATACTCTTGGAAAATAGTTTTTCCCATCAATCCAGTCAAGCATATTTGTAAGCGGAGATAAACAAATATTAGGAACTATTTTTCGTTCGTTTCTAATCTTACCTATAACTTCTCCGAGAAAACATAACGGACTATTTTTAAAAGCTATACTTAATAATGCTAATGCAATTGTTGGCCCGCGGGTCTGCCCTACATAACAATGTACAAAAATCTTTTTATATGGTCCCTTATTCTCTTCATAAAACTTTTCAAGCTTTTCAAATACCTCTTGTGGTATCTTATCCCCGTCTTTATAATCTAGAGTTAAATCGTTTCCTCCGCGGGAACTATTAAACTGACAACTGTAGTGCTCCATATCAGATCTTTTAATGTGTATAATAGCGTCATAATTACTATAATTATTTATACACTCGTCACAGTTACCGACATAAAGCCAGTCTCTTATCTGTACAACGTCCTTTTCCATGCTCTTATTATACCATTCCCTTGCTTGAAAGTCAAATAATCCGCGAAAATTTTTTAATTTTCCTCGGGGCGATTCCCTCGCTGATATTCCCAATAGTGTTTTCTACACAGGTACTTTCGATGAGTAAACCCATCTTCAAATTTTATGTAAGTAATAATCAAAAAATTATTCCCGCAGCCTTTTATATCACAAAGATCACTACTCGATTCTTTCTTGAAGTTCATTTTTGATAAGATTCCTTTCCTTATCGTAAAGCTTTATGCACCCCCTACAATATGTACTTATTCTTTTCTTACCGCTATCTCTTTTCCGTCTAGAAAAATAAAACTCTGATACATCTTTTACGAGATTACATTTCGGACACTTGTGTTCTGTTCGGGTATCTAAAACAAAATCTTCCGCCCTAGCTATTGGAGATTTAAATTCTGTTCTTGCACAATTATTTTCCCCTGTAGCCCACTGTAGTATCCTAATCTTTTCCCACAATCCGTCAACAAAGTCTTTCTCTGCTTCACACAATGATTCTGTATAACGATATAACAGAACTCTTTTTTCAGAGAGTTTTATTTGTTCTTTTAAATAATTAATTCTAGCACTCACCTCCTCTTCTGTTCTCATTATTCACCTATAATTAATTCCACTTATATCTATCCGGCAATGGCTCTCTTACTTTTAAAAGTCTTTTCCTCGTTACTACTAGAAAGCAAACCCATACAGTTATTATAATAAATATAGATAAAATCAATTGAAGTAAACTAAACCATAACGGAATATATATCCCGCACAATCCAGCAATTAATTTGTAGAAATAAGATATTAAGAGTAATGGTGTGCATACAATAATAATTGCTAAGATTTTAATAAATATATTATACATATATTTATTTTTCACACACAAGTCCTTCGACATATTTCATTCTCGCTTCAGCTATTTTATAGTAATCAGGATCTAATTCAAACCCTATAAATCTAAATCCTTCCACTAGACAGGCTAATCCAGTGGACGCACTTCCAGTAAAGGGATCAATTACTATCCCATTAGGTGGCGTAACTAATCTAGCAAGCCATTTCATTATTTCTATAGGTTTTACAGTATTGTGTGACATACCAATTGCAGTTTGAAATGTTGGAGAATTTTCTACGGTTAAATTCAGAACATCCCCAGTATACTCTATTTCATCCACGGATTTAACATAACGAAGTATGTATTTTATACCATTATAATCTAAATAAGTCGGGATCGACGGCTTTCTACCAGAAGAATTATTATTTCTTTTATAAATATACAGATTATAGCAAGCCTTTGCTTTTACCTCCCTACCTTTTATTCTTGAAATTTTTGGAGGAGTAATTTGTATTTCTACTTTATATCCAATACTTTCCGCTAAAAATTTAATTTGAGATGCTATACTGATTGAAACAGTATTAGCTTGGTCATACTCTCTTACAGAATCTTTAATCTTTGAACCGTCCCCCGCTAAATAACCGTTTACAATAGCTTTTCTATTTTTATAAGATAACCCAAACACTTCCGGATTTAGTTTCTTATCGTGTGCCCCTCTACCGCAAAGCTCGATAAGCCGATCTCCAAGATCGGATGAAAAGGGTATTACGTGCATCCCTTTTGAATCTTTACAACGATAAACTCCTACGTTAATATTACTGAATCTGTTACAGTATCTCCGTATTATTTCAACAAAATCTGTTTCTTTTTGATGAATAGAAAAAACAGGATACACATTATTCCCGTGACCAGCTTTTTGTGGTGATCCTTCCGCCAGATATAACCCAACAATGAACCAAAAATCCTCATCATCTACAGAACCGTTATTGTTTTCCTTCAACACTGGTGTCATACTATAATCGCCCTTTTTAATATTTTTTGCTTCAACCCACTGGACAACTCCCCCCATTATATTATTATGTCGTCTTTCCGCCCGCCATATTAAAAAAGGATGGTTATCTGATGATAGCGTTCCAATTCCAGAGCCCCTAACTTTAATCTCGTACAAAAATCTACTACAATAACTATGAGTTGTTGTATCAATTATAGTATTAAATTTACCATCAGCACTAAAAACTCTATCCCCAATCTTTAAACTCCCTATCGATCTGTACCCGTAGTCGGTCATCACGAAAGTTTTTGGATGCAGGCAGGCGTGAAAATTCCCTTGTGGTTTTGTAACCAGCCTCGCTCTATTCTTACCCGGAGATAAATCCCAATTACTTGGATCCCCCTCTTCTTCTCTTATAGATTTTTTTGGTAAATCATCACACCCGATATTCCGTTCATCAGTAGAGGCTTTTGGGCAATATATAAAAGGAAAGAAATCTAATTCTGAATCCCATTTTAGTTGCGGAAATGTTTTTCCATCATCACAATCATTTATTTTTCTACAAGGGCATTCATCTACACAATTATTATCTTTACAAAATGGAGTATGAGTAACTATAAAATTTGGTGGCCATCTGCCATCTACATACTTACCTTCATATCCTGTAACATTCGTTGGGGCATTTGAACAGGATGTGGTGCCGTCGTTACATGCTGGTTTACTCCACCGCTTCTCATCACCTACACGATTAGCGCCTACGTTCATTGCCCCAGTTTCATGCCTCAAAACATTCTCTGCTATAGTACCTTTGTCTAGAGGCTTTCTAAAAACTAGAATAACTTCGTGCGCTGGTTTTAATAACGTACTCCAGCCCACCCACTTTTCCGAGTCGCCACTTTTAGAATTTAATCCATCAAACATCTTAGAAATATTTTGTCCATGAGGGAAACCTTGAGCATACACCCAGGATAGTAATGGTAATTCAAATCCGTATTGATGAATAATAGTATCTCTATTTTCAAATCCAGCAAATCTAATAGCAATGCTTAATAAATCCCATGTACGTGAACTGGAAAATGCAACCAGATGTCCGCCCGGTTTTAATATTCTATAAACTTCTTTCCAATATTCCGGCCCCGGGATAAACGAATCCCAATCTTTTCCAAAGAATCCACTTTTATTATGTTCATATTTCTTACCGATAATCCAGCATCGCATTACCTCAGATGTGTCTGGGTTATCCGATAGTCCATACGGTCCGTCAGTTACACAACTGTGTACAGACTCATTTGGAATTTCTTGCATTCCATTAATGCAATCCATATTACTAATTATATACCTATCAGTATTACTAAAAAAATCTTTAATCATCTTATTCTTTATTAAATAATTGTGGAACAGCAGTTCTTACAGCATTACACAAATCCTTTTTTATATCATCCTCCCAAATCTCTACAATATAAATTCCCATCAATTGCATGGCTTTAACTTTTCTGGTATAACATTCGTGTGTTTTTTTCTGCGAATCGTGAACCGGACCATTTGGATAGAATCTCGGATCTGCGTGCCAATAAGTTCCGTTAATCTCTATATAATACTTGTCACCAACAAAGAAATCAACAGTAGCACAATATCTTCCGGTTATTGTATCTCTGACAAGATATTGTCTAATATACTTTATATTATTTTCATCAAAAAATTTTGCTACTAAATTTTCTATTTTAGATATTTTATTGATTTTTCCAGAAGCAATTACTTGCATCTGTAAACTAGAATGCTTTGCTCTATTTTCTGGATTTGAAAATTGCCTCTTGTTAGCTTCCCTAATTTTTTCTTTAGCTCCTTCAGTATGACCTTTTCCTTTTGTGGGATTTTCTAGAAGGGCAAAAGCTTCTCTGTAACTTCTTATGTGAATACCCATCCTTCTGAGTTCCCTTATTATAGTAATACCATTTACATCAAACATCTTTCCAATATCCGTGGAACTTTTACCAGAATTATAAAGATTTATAATCTCCTTTGGCAACTCTATAGTACAAGATTTTTTTCTACACTCATTAGAACAACAAAATTTAGTATTTACATTTCTACGCTTTCTCCATTTATAGTACGATTTTCTGATCAAAAATTCTTTATTGCAAACAAAACATTTTATTAGTATTTCTTCCCGCGGGGAGTATCTTCTGCTGACGGAGATACTAACCAGTTTTCAATATTGGAGTAGTGCTCACCAGAAATAAAATCTTTTACTTCCATTATACTTTCTTTAGTAAATTACTAAAAACTTTTTTCCATTCCGCCACACTCCCCGTCACACCAGCAATTTGAATAAATTGGTTCTTCTCTTGCAGACCATTATATCTATAATCATAGATGTTCAATCTCCTACCACATCCGCAAGTACACGACACTTGTATTAAATCTAATTTATTCCTAGGAGCTACTTTCATGGTAGAGTAATATCCTCGTCAGTTAGGTTTTTAAGATCTATCTTGTCGGTATCAGTATCCTCAAATTTCTTTTTACAAACCCCTATATGCTCATCGTAGTAATGTGGATGTATGTTCTTATGACAATATTCACAACAGTTGCAACACGGAAAATTATGGCTGGTCCGTGGGCCAAAATTATTATGACAATTGCACCTACAAATTTCTATATCTATATTGCTCATCACTAATGCTTCTTTGCTACATTTTTAAAATATTCCAATGATTTTTTACCGCACTCTTCTATATGTGCAGAGTAATAAGCAAAAGCAATATTACGTTTACAAAAATTACATTTCTGGCAACATGCAATTATATGCACCGCGTTAGGAGATGAATGGCATTTACAAAAACAAGATTCGTCTCTGGTATTATCCATAGAAAAAGATTCTACCATAGCTATTTCCTATAACTGTTTAATACTAGAACAGTCTAATCCGTTTTCTTTCCACTCCTCTATACTCTTATCGCCATTCTTTTCAAATACAAGCATAGCAGAATAATCTTGAATAAGACTTTGAGATTGTGCTATACAACTTTCTAAAACATCTTTAGCAAATCCAGTCTTCTTTAAAAACTCATAATCTATTTCAACTCTTTGCTTATTCTTAAATATCTCATTACTACACTTCCACCGTTCACAAAGCAATAATGCTGCAAGTAAATCTACTCTATCATCTACTGATGATATATTAGTAATCTTCTCTGCTATATCTTTTAGTTTAAGACCGTCGAGTAACTTAACTCTTTCAACCATTTCTTTATATATCACATTATACTCCGTAATATATATGTGTCAACGCAAATCTTTATCTACTATTCAGAACTATACCGACATGAGATAACCTATATTATTTTCTATACAATATTTTTGCGATTCATATTTAAGCTTATTACCAAGCTCCTCAAAAATTTTAGCGACAACTTCTCGGCTCTCCGGTATAATTTTGTTATACTTTTCTAAATTACTTATTTTTTCTAGAGGTCTTAAATTATTAATATTCCAAACTATTCTAGTCCAATATAATTTTTCAGAAAATGGTGCTTTATAAAAATAAGATATTGGTATTATGTGGTCAACTACCCAATACAACCCATAATTACTCCAATTCATATTTTTATCAAACTGTTTCTCCAAATGTATTTTTAAGTCATTAAACTTATAGCCGAGTATATCTTCTGTATGATTATCAAATTTTCCGTTTTTTACACATCTAGCAACTGATCTTCTAACGCCGCATATAAACCTATAGACTGGATCGTTTAAGCGTCGTTCTCTATTTCTAATTCTCTCACTCTTATTTATTATATCTCTGTGCCGCTCTCGATACCGCCTTTTTATTTCTAGAACCTTAGTTTCATTATTACTAATCCATCTTTTTTTGGTCCCTCTTATTTTTTCTCTGTTGTTCTCTAGATACCGTCGATCAGCTCTTGCTATCTTGTCTGGATTTTTTTTCCTATACTTATCAACACTTTCTCGATGGCAGGCATAACAATTTTCAGTAGCTACATATTTCAAATCAATATGACCCTTTTTACACGGGATACCGTCAAAGAAGCCGGCGACACCATTATCCCGGGCCCCTTCTTTAGTCACTGGAAACTTTTCAAAATACTCTTTATCTCGAATCGCCGCACCCCCCGATAACACCTCTGATTCTTCTATCATTCAATTTTTTAAGATTCATTTCAGCAACTTTCTCTAACCCCATTCCCAACTCGGTAGATATCTGGGACAGAAACCAAAAACAATCCCCGGTCTCCTTTAGTATTAATTCTCTTATCTCATTACTCAGAACTCCATTTGAATCTCGTATACATTTACTATAGTGCCCGCACAGTTCCCCAGCCTCGCCCATTAATCCGAAGATGCAATACTCCAAGCCCTCTTTTGTACCCTGTCCTGGGTAAATAGCGGTCTGTGACGCTCTAATCTGATATTCACTGAAATGCATAATTAAGTAATCCTCCTCATCCCCAAGAGTTTAATAAATTTATAGCTAGCCTCTTCGAATGGAAAATATTTATCTATTATAAATCTCGCCCCCCATTTATCGGAGAACCATTTAATTAAACCAATAGTGCCGTCTGGATGTGAATTAGATATATCATCTATTAACAAGTAACCACCTTGTTTTACTTTCGGAGCATAATTAACTAAATCCAAATACGGAATAGGATCAAAATGCCCACCATCAATTAACACTAGATCAAAAAAGGAATTATCAAACTTAGTATGTAGGTCTCTACTATCTCCCTCAAACTCTATAATCCCCTTATCCGAATCCATTTTAGCAGTGTTTGCTTTAAATACTTCTCTTTGCCCACACTCCCAGTTATCCACAGAGTAAACAATTGCCCCGGCTTTTTGCATTAGAATTGTTGTGCCGCCGTGACTAGATCCTATTTCAATAACCCTCGGAGGTACTCCGAATTTTTCTTTTACTCTTATAACTAGATCCCATATATACTTTCTCTCATCGTTAGACATTATAGAAATAATGTCTCCGCCCGGGGAAAGCTTTTCATTAACTTCTTCAAATGTCATTTTATTCCCTACATAAATAATACCGGCATTGCAGTTTCTAAATCTTTCCATTTATCAAATCTTATACAGGAATAACCTGTTTGTCTATTAATATTCCACGGTTTATTAAAAAGTAAGCCATTTCCATAAAACAAATCAATATTATCATAGCTATCCTCAATCATTACATCAGCTTTAACGATATATTTATCGTGGCATACAACAAAATCTCTTAGCGCAATATGCTCCGGTCCGTTTAAAAAATTATGTTTAAACATCCACAATGCTTTAGACTTCATCATCTCTATATTATTGCAGCTAGTTGTAAAAATTATACGATTATTTTCTCTTACTTTGCTAAGAACATCAAGCGCATCGTCAAATGGTTCTACATTATCATAAATTTTTGGATCTTCTAAATAAGTATATATTTTTTCTCCACACTCTTCTTTAATAAGTTTGTGTATATTCCAGTCAACCCACTTATCTATTGTAAAATTATCTTTATAATCGTTGTTATATTTATTAAGCCACTCTTTATGAAGGTCTGCAATTGTACCATCGATGTCACATAATATACGCGCCATTTATAAATCTCTATTACTATTGTCTAAATAACATTTCAGTAACCCGCCATCTTCTTTTAATACAACACCTTTTATTACGCCACACTCTATCCATTTTTTAAGACTGTTTTTTGCAGCACTATAAGAACTATAATGATGACTAATCTTCTTGATTAAGTCCTTAAATTCTATTCCATTATTACTAGTAACCGTCTCGGTAATACTTCTAACAGTTGACTGAAACGGCGTCCAGCATTTTCTAGAATTGGTTCCCGCCTCCGCAAATGTCTTCTGTTCCTCTTTAAGGCTCTTGTAAATATAATTACAATCCACCTTTCTATAGAAAGGAGAATCCATTTTTATACTTACGCATTTATCATACTCGGTAACAACTATACAACCTATACCGAATGTTTTTAAAATAGTTCTTGAGAACTCATTGTGCTTCCCATAAGGAACTCCTATACTACAGAAATGACATCTACTTCTCCAGTTATAAGCCTGACCTATAACTTCCATACTCAGAGATGTCTTTGTTTCAATAGCCCAAAGAAGTTTTTCATTCCTGGCAATTATATCTGCTGTATTACCATTAATAAGAACTTCTTGATAAACTTCCCATCCGGCTTCTTGTAAGAATAAAACTATTGGCTTAGCTATATCTACTTCAGCTATTTTATTTTTCATAACCAATTAATCGTTTAATACCGCGGATCTCTATACCACAAAAATTTCCGTTGCTATACCCATATTCATCACTAAAAATAAAAGTTGTAAGATATGGATTAATATACTTTCCGCAATAGGATTCACTTGTTAAATATACCTCAAGATGATCCCCATATGAATTATACCATACATTCGGGATAAATGATTTATTGGAAACTCTTTTGGATATTTCATTTAGCAGCACTTCTAAATCCACTTCCATTTTAATTACTTTCCCGAGATCTTTTGCAGCTTTCATTCGCTTAATAGATGAGTCAACTATTCTAGTAACACCCTTTATCAGAACGCCAACAATATTTTTAAAAAGTTTATTACCAAAATAAATAGAAAGGTTAGGACTTATATTTTTATAGCCATTTATCTGCGCCTTACTATTTAAAAAATATATACAATCGTATTCTTTTAAATATACAAATCCGGGTTTCTTATCTATAGCTATATTATCTTTAACATAACTCACTAGACTTGTATTAGTATTTAAAAGCTTACAGCGGGTCATATATTTCTACAGGAATCTCAACATTATAAAGCCATAACTCCATTTTCTGCTTAACTAATTCCCATTTCAACCCGCCACAATGACAACCCAGGGCTGGGAAGGCTACTGACTCAATTTCCAAAGCCTTATAATTTTTTACAAAATATTCCATCCCCAAATCTATATAACTGAGTAATGATTTATTTTTCCAGTGTGCTTTAGTTGGAAATAATAATACCTGAGGATTTACTCTTCTTTTATATAATATAAGTTTTCCTATTTTTAATTCATCACTAAAACACTTATCTCTGTAATACTGATTCAATCCCGTATATGTATTTTTAAATTTAAGAGCTAATCCGGCACCCATTACACCAACAATATTAACTGGAGCAACTAATGTCTGGCAAGCTGACAAAAATATATCCCCTTTATGAAACGACAGCATTTAAAATCTTCTCCACCTTATTTCCCACAACTGCGGCTATTTCCTCTATTCTCTTTTCGGTGCGGCTTAGCTCATTTATAAAATCTAAAACACTATCTAAATTCTTTTTTCCTAATCCAAACTCCCTATTAAATAATTGCTTTAGACAAGATTTTAAATCCATATAATATGTAGAGTAGTTCTTACCGTGAGAATTTAATATGTATTGTCTACCATCGTGTCTTATCTGAACTCCCTCAATATCTATTAGGGGTTCATCATCCACAAAATCATTTTCATTTTCTTCCGATATGGCTGTTTCTTTATCGATTAATTCTACGGCTTCTTTTCTAGAAATACCATTAGTAAGAACTAAGTTACATATTTTTTCTTCTTTTATTTTTTCATAGCCAACAGATTTTATATTCTCATCTTCTGTCCACTTTTTTAGTAAGCCTAGCTTATTAAAATCCTCTTCAGCATCTCTAACAGCTATCTCTTTAGTTGCCCCTTTTTTTAGAAATTTATTAGTTCTTCTAGTTATCCAAGCCTTCTTTTTATTCTCAGGCGTCCAATCAACACTCATTATAGAATACCCCTCTCACGCAAAAACATAAACTCGGAATAAATATCTGGATTAACAGACTTTACAAGTTTGGCTACAACACCCTCTACATTAAACATGTCTATAAATCCCCCGTTTTCTTTTCCTTTTACACAATATAAAACAAATAAAATCGCATTAGCTCTTTTAAGATATTCTATCTCTGGATTACAACCTTCTGGGTATACCCCGCTAACGTCTTCTATTAAACTTACTATCCTATCTTCAACACTTTTGGCTAAAGGCTTTTCTTCCGGCATATAATCTTATCCCCTAATTTAGAAACTTCATCTTCTAAAAACCAATAAACAGATCTATTCTCACTAGAGCTATACTCCTGCTGATAAAGAATCCTCGCTAGTATATTGCACTCATACCTACTACTCACGCCACCTTTATAATAAACACACCCATCGCACCCGCAGTCAAACCTTTCATTATTTTCTCCACAAAAATCCGCCGCTTTATAAAACTTGAATCCCGCGCACAAAAAATCACCACACGGCTTACAAATAAATCCATGCTCATTATGTAATAAAAATTCTTCAGTTTTAGAATCACATATAGAACACGATACTAGTTTATGCTTTCCAGTTCCGCCATACTTACATTTACAACACAACAACAATGGTGGATCATAATGATAGTTATATACTACATTCTTCCCCCCGCCACAAATAGAGCAGTCATACATATGATAAAACTTGTAGGACTACTAATTTGTAAAAGAAGATGCCAACTCAGCAGATAAAGATTTCTTTAAAAATGAATCAAAGCTGGTGTTATTTGACTGAATATATACAAGAACTCTCTTAATAAGATCATAAGTATCTTTTGACATTTGAACAGCTACGAATTCTTTTCCTTTGTAATCAAATGAGAGATAATCGTAGTTAATATTTTCTTTATTCCTAACAAGAATATCTTCCACTAATTTTTTTAATAATCTTTCACTTACGGATTTATCTTCTTTATTTGCTAACCCTAGAATCTCTTTATCTCTTTTTTTAGCATCTACAATATGTTTTAAAAACTCCTTACTGTTTTTGAAACACATTTTTTTAGCTAGAAGAATTTGATCCAACTGATTTTTCTTACAATATTCCTGCACAAGTCTTGTAAACTTTTTATTATTTATATCGCCCCTTATCTGATTTCTTCGAATAGTCTGTAATTTTTGTTTATCCTCATCCGTACTCTTTTTAACTATACACGGTATTTCTTTTAACCCCAGCATTACAGCAGCACTCAAACGGTGCTCGCCATCTATAACTCTATATTTTCCGTTCTCTAGGTCCGTAACTAATACTGGATCATCAAAATCCTCTTCACTCATATTTTCCATAAGAGATTTAAAAGTTTCTTTATCCATCTCATATGGATTCCAGTTATTTGGTTCTATCAGCTTAGTCTCCAGCATTCTGTAGTCCGGCTGTTTATTATTACTCATCGTTCTTTCCAAAATAATACTTAGATATTAAATACCGTGCATAATCCCTAACCTCAATATTCGACCCTTCACAATCATTTATAACTCTTTCAAGCTGATCTAATCCGGCGCATCTTACGACATTTCTCTGAAAGCTTTTTTCACATCTAGTGTTCCATGCATAATCAGCAACATCTTTTATTATTTTCTCGGGCGTTCTTTTCACTACCTGTCTCCTTTATTTTTTATTAGAGTCGTTTTTTAAAAACTGAATCGATTCCAAAAGAGTCCATTTTGATGTCCACGGATTCAAAACAGCTTTAGCTTTATCACAGCATATAGAACTGTAATTCGGTGCAAATTCTTTATCTATTTTATTCATGAGTATTTGGCATCCGTAAACTTTTTCAAACGCCTCACACATTTCTTTTCCGGTTACATTACTGATTTCAGATCCAAGATTTATTATCCCGCACGTTCTATCAATCTCCATAACTTCTATACAACGATTAATTGCATTGGCTAGATCGGATACGTGTAAATAGGTATTTTCATGTAATTGATTATTATAAAGACCAACAGATAACTGTTTATTTTCCGAAGTAATTAATCTGAGTATTTTAAAAAATATGTTTGAATCAATATAATCTTGTGAATCTTCGCGGTTACAATAACCATAAGCTGAACCTATTATATATGGACACCTGAAAACAACCGTGGGAATATTATATTTTCTATAAAATCCGTCTATTATCTTTTCACAAATATTATGAACTAAAGATAAACCGTCCCTTGGATCCAGTGAATGTGTTTCATCAACTGGAACATATTTTGGACTACCGTATATTGAGATATCCGAAAGGTAAATAACTCCGGCAATAGATTCTTTATAAATCTCCAAATCACTAACAGCCTGTGCAAAAGATAAAATCCCAGATAAACTCTGCTTTATATCATTATATACAGAAATCTTTTCCGATATTCTATTCAGTAATACTGCATAAAATTCTTCTTTACTATCACCAACAAAATTATCAAGTCCCTCAAACTTTGAAGAATTTATACAATTTACTTCCCATCCAGAATCTGATACTCTTTTTCTTATAACATTGTATAAATAATCATTACCTCCGTCTATATATACCCGCATCAATTCAAATCCTTAGGGGCTACTAGTAAACTCCCAAAATCCTTAATCGGGTACATCCTATAATCTGCGGTTATCTTTTCTTCGTCCCCGTCGCTATTTATTTTTATTATGTCATATTTTTCAGAATCTACATCAGCTTTCTTGTATATATCTAATCCAGAAATAAACTCTGGATTATTATTGATTTGCTGCATCAAAATAACTCGGGGAGTTTATTAATACAGATAACCCATTACATTCAAAATTTCTTATTAAAGGAAAGCTTGGAAATGGTTTATCACATTCAAAAAACAATCCGCCTATCCCATCTGTTTTTCCTGGAACAATATATTCATAACCCATAAATTCAACGTATTTGTATAATGTTCTAAGCTTTAAATATGCATCTCCGATTACTTTCCTCGCATCGTTCAAAGTTAACGGCTTCAGTAAATCACCAACCTTCTCATCAAATGCAGCTATGTGTTTACACGTTCCGCGATGAATAAATCCGGGACAAGTGCAGCTATCTGCATTTACTTTGTAAACCGAATCAAATTTTCCGTTAATGTATTTTTCAACAAAAACATTTTTTGAATCATTCTCATATCTTATGCGATTATAAAATATCTTGTCGTCTTTTGCCATATTAGTATTCTATTCCTGAATCGGGCGGCTTATCGTCTGGAATTATTAATCCAGCAATATCCTCATCATTTATTTCTTTTTCCTCTATATCTTCTCTCTTTACATCGCTGTATGAAACATTTGCTTTTTCTGCGCCAGTTGCAGCACTCGTTGCAGTTATATTAACTCTATATGATCTTGCCAAGTGTGCCAAGTACCAGCGTAGTGCTTCATCCTCTGTATTTATTTCATCTGTCAAATAAGACATGCAGATACATTCTAGTAATACATTTCTTTTATTGGTTCCCTGAACTCTTTCCGCCTTTTTAAACGCTTGATTAACAACATCTAACTGTGGCTCAAATAGATGAATAATTAATTTATGTAATCCTTGCTCTGCGTCATCCTCGTCCTCATCACCTAATTCTACCCTGATAGCTGTTGTTAAATCCTTAATTCCAATTTTCCTTGCCTTCTCAAACCACTCTTTATAGTTCTCTCTATTAACTACTCTGCACAACTGCGCCATCTTCGACCAATCTATATCATTAAACTCTTCACTCTTTAGACCAAGTTCTACAACAAATTTCCTAAATATAGCTACTAGATACATTGCCTTCCGCTGTTTAAAATCAATCTCCTTATCTACATATTCTCCAAACTTACTAAATCCAAAATCAATAAATAGTCTTTCTTCAAGAACTTTGGACAGATGTTCCCCCATCTCAACATACTGAGTTGAGATAACTTTCTTAAGCTCTTTTATTCTTGCGCGAATTTTATCTCGCTCCTCTGCTCGAATTTCAGTAACCGGTTTATCAATTATTTCAGTTTCCATTGTATATTCCTTATTTTCCAAACGGGCCAGAATCGCACAAACCTTTTAACTCTAAAATTTCATCTCTAAACTTACTATAATTTCTTTCAAGATTAATATAATCTGAATCCAATTCATCTCCCATCCTTATAAAACTCTTATACCAGTTCTTTAAAAAATATTCATTACTGATACTGTATCCTAAGTCTTTTATCTTGTCGGATATTTTAGCCGTTGTGGGTCTTTCAATATTATGTTTTATAGCCCAAGCCCTAAGACTACACCTATCTATTCCTATTCCGCGACCTATTTCTGCAATTGATTTTCCAGAACTTAGTTCTGAAACTAAAAATGCCTGGGGGGTTTCAAAACCTTTTTCCTTTGCTACAAGTTGTAGCTTCTTTCTAGTAAACATTAATATTTAAGTATTCCAAGCGGAGTTGACTTTAAAATCTCCCTGAGAGAACTAGGTTTTACTCGCTGTAAAAATTCTTCGTAAAGATATATATAGACACATTCAGTACCAAAAATATTATTACACTCTATTGATTTTCCGCCAGTAACACCGCAAAACTTTTCTATAAAAGATTTGGTTACAGAATTTATAAAGAGTAAAGGATCCTCTCTTTTCTTAGCTGTTACCAGTATGGGAAATCTATTAGTATTTTCGCCTATTTCCTTTAACTCTTCCCACCACTGAATAACCGGACAAGCTTTACAGAGAATCAAATTTTCTATATGCCAGCCGTCAATTCCGCCACCCTCGCGGTATTTAGCATCTATACAGAATGGAAAATTCTTAGCTATCTCTTTAACCGGTACAACATCCCCCTCCGCTCTTTTATTCGGCCACCCACCGCTACACGGCGAGCGAGCAAAACTTTCCTCATCGTCACACCACCATTTACCAATATCTACGGCTATGCGTCTTTCAAAATTTTTCCACGATTTTCCCATTATATAACTTTATACTTTTCGAGAAGAATTCCTAAAAATATCTGCATTTCTTTTAACTCGGCAGCCTCGATATCAGTATTGTCTAACTTTTCATAACAAATATGTAGAGCACCGCTGTCAATTCTATTAATTTCTAATCCATATTCCGGATACTTAATCCCAAATTCTTCCCGTAGAGACACACCTTTTTTTTCTAATTCTACATCTTTTACAAAGATGAATTCTTCATTATTTACTTCATCCACCGCTTTCTCCTTTTTCTAACTTATTCTCTTCTTCTTTTTTCCGCGCCTCTTTAATGGCCTTCATTTTAGCAGTAATTGCTAATAATGCTGCCATCGGATTTTCGGATTTTCTTTCCGCTAACGCTTTATTCAATGATTCAAAACCGCTTCGTAAAACTTCTGTTTGTTCTTTTATAGACATTTTAATATCAATAAGATAGTCCACAATCTCATTATGGAGTTCAATACTACTGTTCATTATTTCTCCTTACTATTTTAGTAGAGAAAAATTAGCTCTATACGCTTTATTAAAACATTCCATAACGTGAGAGCATCTCCGCGCCCTCTTATCATCAGAACTTTTACAAATCCCCTGCGGCAAAACTTTTTGCTCTTTAGAAAGTTTTACAGTATTAATCTTTGAACGAGAAACCTCAAGATATGTTTTATCAACCTTAACAGTATATGCTTTAACGTTAAAATCGTTACCTATACCTTTGGATACATAAAGAACCGTTCCTTCATTTATCTCTGTCCAGTTAGGAATTTGTGTTCCATCAACTAACGGTAGAGACAAATAATTACAAAGCTGATGAACATGCTCCGGATCGGGTGCCCGCAACTTATTAAAAAGAAAAGAATCCTTGCTCTTAATTTCAAGGACTCTTCTAGTAACAGTTCCGTTTCTTTCAAATCTTAATAACCCATCAAAACTTCCCTTTAATCCAGAGCCATCCGCGCAATAAACTTTCGGCTCCTCATAATTATAACTGTTCTCACACTTGGGACAGACGTTTGGAAATGGCATCCTCGAATATTTAACTATATCTTTACACTTCCGATTAATGCATCCCCAATCCCCGACCAAAACTCCCATTGGCCCGAGATATTTTAATCTAACAAAGTCATGCATCGCTGTACCAATATCCATATTAATAATAGCATCTGGTTTCTTTAAATCTTGCTCCGGCTTCGGATCAATTAGTTTAAAAATTTCGTGGCGCGGACAGCATTCTGCCATCGCGGAAACATGCCACCCCTCTCGCTTGTACGTCTTCTGGCTTTCATAAACGTACTTTCTTATATCGTCTACAAATTCCCTATCCTCTGCAAATTTAGGAACCAGTCCAGCATCCTCTAATATGTCAGCAAAAGCCATTGGATTTATTCCTTAGACGTGTGGATCAAATCATAAAAATCCGACATCGATATTGTTACATAGTCTTTTGGATTCCCACTATCTGTTTTTAGAAACGTGGAAACTAAAGCAAACCTCTTGCCGCTAGAGGATGCCTCGTCCTCTATTTTTTCAAGATGCTTTAGGCTAATAGAGACTACTTGATTACTAGTTCTCTTACTCTCGTATAAAAAAGTAGAGGAATAAAAATCACCTTTTTCACCGCTGCACCCACTACCTTTGACTCGTTTTCCGTCAACGGTAGCCGCCAGTCTCTTTTCTGTATATTCTGTAGATTTAGTTTTATTATTCAGGTATTTGCGCGATTTCTGTGTTGGTTTCTTTGGCTGACGATTGAATAGATCCATTCGTTGTTGCCTCGTCTAACCCCTTGTTTTCAAAAGACTCGCCATATTTAAATGCTCTTTTAAAGATCTCTTTTCTTAATTTCTCAAAATTACTTTTCACTCCAGCCCACGCTATAAGATCCTTATTTCCACCAACTTTAGTTCCGCAAACAAACCAATCACCACTCCTCTTTTCCATAGCAATTGCTTTGTCAAGACTAATTTCCTCACCTTTTTCTAAATCAAGAGTTACTAATCCCCACCTTCTCCCGTGAAGTAAAATTGAATCAACATTTTCTACATCGCCAACATCGTGTGCATCTGTTTTCTTTACCCACAAATCAAAAGAGCCACTTCCACGATTTAATCCAACCTTATTTTTTACTATCTGATAATTAATTTTAACATGCGTCGCCTCATCGTTCTTGTCATATGCGTAATTACCGGGCCAAAACTTTGCTATTTGAGAAGCAAAATGCCCAAGCATATACCCGCCCGGCATTGTTTCGTCGCCCATCCCGCCTATTTTTGCACGTCTCTGATTAATCAGAAATATAGCTGGCTTCTGAAGAGGATCTTCAATAACCGCTAATTCGTGCATCCACGCCCTTACCGCCCTTGTCACTAGTTTTGCTTGCAGCCCAACAATATCGTCCTCAACACTTTTTTCAATTTCTTTTGTCGGTATTAAACAAGCAATACTATCCAGTACAATCATATCGTATATCTTATCTTTTATAGATTGCGTAACAATATCCGCCGTCTGCTCTCCATATTCACTATCAGCAATATATAACTCGTCTAGGTTCACTCCAAGTTTAGCAGCCCACTCTAAATCTAGTTCTCCCTCTGCATCTATAAACGCAGCGATACAATTCTCAAAATTTCCACAGAAACAAAGCTCTCTGTATTCTAAGCAATGCTTACATCTTTTCTGATTATCGGCAATTGCTAATAGTGCTGTTGTTGTTTTACCACTAGAAGCGTCTCCACGAAAAATAATTGCCCTGCCGCGCGGAACACCGCCTCCTAATTTCATGTCGAGCCCGACAACTCCGGCGGATGCTCGTGGTAGAACTTTTACTTTAACTTCGGAGGCTTTTACGATTATTTCATTTTTATAAGTTGCATTAACTTTTTTTGCAAACTCTTCTTGGTTCATTACTGATTTTCCAAATAAAGACTCATCCCATCATGTAACCCACGAAGAACTGCTAAGATAGTCTTTAGATGATTCTCTCCAATTTTTTGCGTAGGATTTTCTGGAAGGTCCACAAATTCAAATCCTATAAGAATTGCGGCTTTAATAGCATTGGCTATATTTTTATCAACCCTTCCGTCAAGTTGCTTTAATGTATGATTAACGGTTTCAACAGTTAAACTGTCTAATGCCGCCCCCTCAAATGCAGGAATTAAAACCTTTACCACGGTATCATCCGCGGTTCTAACAGCAGAATTAAACTCCTCTTGGTTATATTTCTTAGCAAGTTCTCCCAACCCTAATTCAATAGACAGCCCCACCAAACTCTCCACCCTTTGGTGATTAACCGGCCTTCCAGTAGTACAGCTAATCAGAAAAAAAGGAATAACAACAATTAGCAGTAAACGATACATTTATTTCTCCTAAAAAGTTTAGTTGAGGGGGGAAAGCGCCATACCACTCGCCCCCCTCGTTCCCCTCTCCATATCCATTAGCCAGGAATTGCGGCTACCGTTTCCTTAACGGCTTCTTCTGTTTTAGCGGAAAGCTTTTTCTTCATCTCGTCAAATGCCGTCTGAACTTTTCCAACAATAAACCCAACCTGATTCTCATTCAAGCCCTTAACTTTACCAAGAAGCCCAAGAGCCTTCACAGCCTTCTCGAATTTTTTCTGTAAAAGACGCTTCTTTCTATCACCTTTATCTTCTTTTGCCTCACCAGCCTTAACTTCTTCCGCCATTTGATTTTCTCCACTAAAAGGAGACAATAAAAATATAACTACTTACTTCCGGATTTCTTTGCTTCTAATTTAACAACCTCCTTTTTTAATCTATCTTCGCAGAACTTTTGTACATCTTCTATCACATCATCTCGTTTATCCGGTTTACACGGCATAGTGCAGCTAACTTCGAGTCTAGCTGTTTGATAATTTCCCATATTAATCACTACACCTACATGAATTCCAACATACCCATATGGACCAGCATAATCCTTATCACTATCTGGCATATCTAAATACTCCTCTTCTATATTTGGTTGACTATTCTTGCCTATCTGTGATTGTGTCGTTATCTGTATCTTTTCCAGCGGGGATAGGATTGTTTTCTCTATACTCTCGTACATATCTTGCATTTTGTTTCTCGAAATTCACACTATTGGCAAACTGACCACCTTTTGCAAACAACGTATAACCGCCGCGATCCAATTCTTTTTTATAATAATACATTAGTGGCATCTTATCTTTACGATTATTTTTACGATTGATCATCCACATCCAAATTGCTCTGTGTAAAGCATAAGCATCCTCTATTTTATAAAATCTTCTATCCTTAGCATCTCTATGAACAACATATCTAATACCGCTATTGTTTCTCAGATAATCCATTTTCCTTTTTCCGCACCCTATAAACTTTCTTACATAATACTCAATCACTAAATATTCAAATTTTTTATCTTCGTTTACGCGAATTCTACATTTTTTCCAAAGATCAATACCGTTTGCCATTTAATTAATCCACGATGATGCTTTATTCTTTTTGCTAGCTAAAACAGTATCAAATCCCAACTCATCATACTTCTCCCGTCGCTTGTATGCAAACCTTTGCGTAATATCAAAATGATCAACAATATCTACTATTACAGGCTGTCTCTTTCCAATAATCTTTCTAAGAGTTCTACCAATTGGTTGCTCAATTTTATTTAGCGGTGTGGCAAATATTAAACAATCTAACTCCGGAACATCCATACCTTCGCTATTGTGAATTACGTAATTATTAACAAGATAATTTCTGTGTTCCGGTATAGAAAAATCACAAACTTTCTTAATGCCAACATCCGTTATTAGTTTCACACGAGAAAATATTTTACCCCCACACTCATTTTTGACGCCGGTATAAGTACACGCCTTGTCATACACTTCTTTTGAGATATCTCTGTCAGAAAAACACATACCAGTTCCAGAGTACCCGATGGACATACACATATTACTAAATATTTTTATTTGCTTATTTTTCTTGAGTATAAATAACGGCTTCTCAAACATAGACCTGGGAATAGCATTCCATTTTGATACCGTATTCCTCATGGAAACAGATTCAAGAATCTTTTTTTTTCTAGTCAATCTCAAATCGATAAGTTCTATAAATCTTTTAATAAAAACTTTAGGGATATTTATAACATTTACAGGGCTATAGCCTTTTTTGGTCGTAAAAGTCTTGTAGGAATGAATCCCCAAACGAAGTAATAAAAATCTTATTTGTTCGGAAAGAACATTACTTACGGTAGAAAAACTACAAGTTACCCTTCTTCCATCTGAAAATGCACATCCGTCAGTATCAAACAATCCACCAAGAATACTAGATATATTTTCTTCAGTATCCACAAGAAATTCTTTCGGGAGTTTCTTATCCTTTCCTTTTCTTATCAGATCATATCTCTCGGATATATTTCTAAGCCACGATTTATTCCCCCGCCCATGCTTTCCTAGGATACACTTAATAAAGTAATGGTATGTTCTTTTTTCAACTTTATCTAAATACATCCCGTTTGAACAAAGACAATTCTCAAGATTATTTAATATATCTTTATCGGCAGATACATATTCAGCAACCCCTTTTCTTATTTGAGAGATACTGCCATCGCCTATTATACATCCTATAGACCACATTTCATCTTTAGATAAACCGGATGATTCAATATTTACGGATATTTTATCTGGAGATACAAGATAGTCTTTTGTTGTGATATTGCTAGCTTCTTTATAACCATCCTGTGTAAGAAGTTTATGATCTTTACTAACTGTGACCATTCCAGTCGTAGTAGCTATTTCCACACACTCTTTTTCTCCAGTTCTCGCGCAAACATCAAAATTAGATATAACATATTTACCGTTATTATCCATAGAACACATCGAAACTTTTTTATTTAAATCTATTATCTCCCGCGCTTTGTGGATTTCGCCACTCGAATAATCAAAAATTTCAGAATTTTCTTCTATACAAGCCATCTGATACGTAGCAAGCATTATTTTACAGTTTTCCGATCTCCTTCTATCCATAATATCCATACCACCAACATAGAATCCGGTATCAAAACAACTAATTCCTGCTGATGAAAGTCTCTTTTCAATATCTTTTAATTGATTTAACCGGTGTGATAATACGAGAATCTTTCTGTCCTTACTCCTGGCTTTTAGTATCTCTCCAGTTATCCATTTATTTCTTTCATCGCACTCTGATATTTTAGTAATCATCTTTGCTATATTTACTTCACCGCGTCGATTGCTAACATCTTCTTGATCGAAGTCCAATACAAAGTTAGTTTGGTAAATTTTTGGAATAACATCATATTTTAAATCTTCATAAATAATATTTCCTATATGATACTCGATTATTCTGTCCGTATCGTCTCCTCTAGATACGGTTGCCGAAACACCAAGCTTAAACTTAGCATTAAATCTTTTACCTATATTACTCCACTCTCCCGCCCCAACCCGGTGACATTCATCGAATATCACCATACCAAATTTATCAAACACATTAAAATATTCTTTTTGATACAAAGATTGCATCATACCTAAAACAATCTTCTTGTCGTATATATCTACTTTATCTGCTTGAACTCTACCTATCTCATGTCTTTTAATGTCGGTAAACTGTAATATTCTTTCAGTCCACTGGTCCATTAAAAATTCTTTATGAACAACAACCAAAGTCTTTGATTGAAAAAAATCGGATATTGCTAGACAAAGAACTGTTTTTCCGCTGCCGGGCGGGAGAGCAATTACACCACTGAATGGTGGAGAATTTAACCTAGTCTTAGCGGCATCGAAAGCGAGCTTCTGTTTTTCTCTAAGCTTCCCTGTAAATTTATACTCTACTCTTGCATCTATGAGACTTGATTTTCTTGGATGAAAACCGTATTCTTTTATCCCGAATGCCCTAGGTATACCTATAAGGGAGTCTGTTTCTTCAAATAAATGTATGTCTGGCCCCGGTTGCCTCGTACTAAATTCTAATGGTCCATCAACAGTACACTTTAATCTAAGATTTTCAATCTCTTGGTTACTAAAACAATTCTTTTTCAACCAATATAACCTGTCAATTGATTCTACACAATCTGTAGAGAATTTGTCTATCATTAAAATAATCTTGTTACTTTAGTAAAAGGTGGGGAGAGTAGCAATTTATAAGGTATTGCTACCCTCCCGATTACAGAATATGCAGTTTAAGCTGTGGGAACTGCCGGGGCTACTTCTGTTGGATGTGATACTGCCTTCTTGCGGCGACGGCCCCTCCTCCGGCTCTTTTTGGACTCAGCATTACGAGACTCTGTTTCTTTATAAAGCTGAGTAACGGTATTCATTACTTTTGTGAATACCTCTGGATCGGGAGATCTCTTCGATCTCTCAATCTTCTTAACCTCTGCCTCGTCTACCCCGGCTCTAAATGCTAGGTCAGCAGTTGTTAAATCTTTTTCATCCCCGCAAGTTGCACATTTCAAAACCACTCTTTCTCTTAGATTCTGAACATATGCGCCCATCTTTGTCGGAGATTTCCGATACTTCCGCTTTGCACCACCGTTCCTAGAACCCTTCGGGCGACCTCGCTTTTTAGCACCGTCACTAGATGGTGTATCGGTTGTCACCGAAGCTGGTCCCGCTGTACTAACCTCTGGATTCATTTTCCGCTCTCCTCTACAATAAAAACACCAAAATTCACGCTGGAACAATACACTGCCGTAGCCGAATTGTCAAGTGGGAAATTCCGAAATTTTATGTCTTTGCATCCGCCCACGTATCCCCCATTCCAACATTAACTTTAAGCGGAACACGCAAACCTCTTATGGCATTTTCCATTTCATACTTTACAATTGATTTGGATTCTTCCGCTATAGATTTCGGTGCGGTATAACCAAGTTCGTCATGAACCTGTAACCTCAACTTCACATCTTTATACAACGGATCCTTAATAGACATTCCCTTAAACTTATTATCTAATCTAATAATTGCTCTCTTAACAATATCCCCGGCTGTCCCTTGAATCTTACTGTTAATAAATTGTCGCCAACAATGCTCCTCCATCTTTTCATCTAACAATTCATTCCTTGAAAATCTTCTTCTTCTTCCAAATAGCGTTTTAGCACATAGTGTTCTATGAAGTTCCTCCCTTCCGCTTAGCTGCCAAGCTGCTATTTTTTTATTTGTTTCAAAATACAACCCATGTAGCCGCTTAGCTTCTTTCTGAGAAATCTCCGTTAAATTCTTCTCCCGCATAGCTTTATTAATCATATGCCAAAGTTTAAACCAGTGACCGCCGTACACTAACATAAAATTAATGTTCTTTGAAATACTTCTTGTACACTTCCAGATATCTGCATATATCTGATGAATATCTTTATCCTCATTAAATGCATCAATCATTATCTGTTCTTCAGCAACATGTGCAACTAATCTTAGTTCGATCTGGGAAAAATCCGCGTCTATAAATAGATATCCTTCTGGAGCACATATTGCTCTTCTTATGCCCGGATCTTCATCATCCTCAACTCTAGGAAATTGCTGAAACTCCCCGGAGTATCTTCCAGTTAATGTTCTAGTGGTTTTAAAACTCCCGTAAACATATCCATTTCCTTTTTTAGCTAATTCATAATACTTACCAGTATAAGAAGAATAATTTTTAGCGACTCCGCGATGTTTTCTAGCGATCTTTAGGAATTTACAATCGGGATACTTACTGCTAAGTAAATCCAATACGTCATCATCAGATGAATATTTTCCATTCTTTCCCAGCTCCATCCCATCAAGAGGTTCTAGTTCCAAATTTTTAAATATTGTATCACTTACTTGAGGTGGACTAGAAAGATCTATTCTATAACCTAGTTCTTTTATGGATTCTTCCTCTATTGATCTCATTTCTTCCAGATCAGCATTCGCCATTTCTCTAAGTTTTTCTACATTAAAGTATAACCCATTTTCTTCCATCTGTCCAGTTGGTGCAAGAACTGCACAATCAAAATCCCAATATACATTCTTTAGTCCTTGTTCCTCTATTTCTAGATATTTATCATCAAATAATCTTTTACAGATCTCCGGGTCTTTTCTTCCGTAGTCTGAAAAAGTATAGTTTGTAAATAGATCTCCTTGTATAGCATCTTTGTATTCTGGAAGATCTAAACCATAAAATATCTTTGCGGCCCCATCCTCACCCTTTAGTGCGTATTTTCCAAATCTTCTCTCATCTAATAAATACCACATTACCATTGTGCAGGCCATTTTACAAGTCCATGTGATATTTTCAGATATTAACCATTTACTATCGAATTGGAAACTATGCCAGCAACAGATTCTTTCATAGTCATTTACTATTTTTATAAGTAAATCTTTTACCCCAGAACGCCATTCAAAATAATAGCTCTTATTGTTGCACCCCACCCCGAGACCAGTTATCCTCCCGGTTCTCGGAGTGAGGCTGTTGTTAGTTTCAAAATCCAGAGCTACTACTTTATGCCGAAGAATATCTTCAGCAATCTCCGTTGTTAGTATATCCGGTCCTGGCATTTTAGTATTCTACTTTAACATCATCTGATGATTTCGCTTCTTTATTCGGTGTAGTTTGATTGGGATTTGGCTGCCTCGGAGAGTTATCTCTTTCCGGAATAGTAATATTCCCGCTCTTTAAAATTAAATTGGCATCTTCTATACTTACAACCTTAAAATATTCTTTATAGTTTACAGGCTTCGTATCAAATGTTTCCCAAAGTTTATCATCTACCTTGTCTACAAATGCCCAATCATCTCCGATGACAACTGCTTTTCCATCGGTTCTGAAACACTCAAATCTATTCGCTCTTAATCCGCCGTGTCTTCCAGAAAGCCTCTTGAACTTGTTAAGACTTCTTTCCTTAGCTACTAGAACACACTTAATATTCTTTTTTACCTCGCCTTTGCGATCCGTGTACCCGGTTTCATCAATTACGGTATACGGACCCATCAAATATTTCGGGATTTTCATATCACAGAATGGACATTCGCCGACTGTCCAATATCCGTTATTGTCCGGTCTTTTGCAACATACATACCAGTTCTTCCAATCCCCGTCGATTGTTAATTGATGCTCTACGAGTTCTATTGGGTTGTCGTCTAAAAAGATAACGTGTTTGTTTGTCTGTGCTGGAATCCAAAATCTTTGTGGTCCAGGGCCTTTACCAGATTTTCTAGCCTCGCGGCTTTTCGCCTGCTTCTCAGCCGCATCATACGCAGAGCGATTGAAAATATCCATATTATCTACACTCATTTGCCTCTCCTTTATTAATAAGTAATTTCTGATTGTTTATCTATATTCTTGGTTACTGATTCGTCTTCTTCACTATATAATCCAATTTCATCAAAGTTCGTCGATTCCATCCTCCAATGAATAATAACACTAGCATTACTAACAGAATCTCTCACTTTTCCAAGTTTTATCAACGCCTGCTCACCCTCTCTGTAAACCTCCATGCTAATATCTGCATCTTGTGGTAACGCATAACTATAGCCATATTTTTTACTCCCGCCGGTTTTTGAATCTTCCCCGCCCTCTCGATTAAACTGTGCTGTTGCAAACACAGGAATAGATCTCTTTACACCTAATTGTTTTGTTCTATTACTAGCTCTCTTTACGTTTTCCCAGGTCGCCCCGCCACCTTCTTCTAACAAGTAAATTCCGTCGATTAAAACAAAATCTGGTTTGTGAATTCTTACCGCTAAGTCAATATCAGCTACACAATTTATTGTTTTCCTATCAAGAATAACTAAATAATCCTTATATTCTTCTAAAGATTTTTTTCGATACTCGGCTAATTTTGCTAATTCATCATAACTTAATTTAGCACTCCGGACTCTTCCGAATGGGGAGCCACTTCCCAAAGATATAAATCTTCTAAATACTTGAAAATCCGGCATCTCTAATGAGCATATCATTACCTTTTTCTTTTGCTTTACGGCTTCGTGTGCATTCTTTAATAACAAAAATGTTTTTCCGATGCCCAGCATCCCCACAATAAGTATAAATTCACCCGGATGCCACCCTAACGTTATAGCATCTATACTCGGCCATCCGGATCTAATTCCATCTATCCCGCCCTCCAAATTCTTTTTAGTCTCATACTCTTTATCAAAGATTTCGAAGCCTTTTTCATAATCTAATACTTTATCCCTGTACCCAAATTCATCCTCTATTAATACAAATTCTTTATTTGTATCACTAATAACTTCATTTAGTTCTCTGACCTTTCCCGAGTCATTTGCTTTGGATTGATAAAATTCTTTAAGTCTTCTCCTTTTAGCACATTCTTTAACAACTTCTGAATAATAAACAGCATTAGATACAGTTGGAACAAACTGTAACAACTCTGCTATATATTCTGCGCCACCACAAGATATCAAAATATCTTTTTTGTTCGCCAAATCAAACAACGTAACCGAATCTATTGTTATAGATTCTCTAAATAAATCTATACAACAATTATACAACTTCTGATTAGCGGGGCTATAAAACCATTCCGGTTTCAGTACGTGAATAACATCTGATATACACGAGTTATCTAGTAGTATAGACCCGAGAACTGATTTCTCTGCATCTATATTTATAAGTAGATTTTCCGCTGGCACAATTTTCTCTAGAAATATGTAGAGTTATAAAACGATTTACTTCCACTCACCATCACAAATTATGAAATCACAAGTACTTCTAAGCATTTTATAAAGCCCGGCCCCAACAATCTGACTAAATGCTTTTTCTGGATAATTTGTAGTAAGTATTGTAGATTTAGAGTTATCGTATCTTTTTCTGCAAACCATTTCAAACATACCTTTAACTAAATCATTCATATTTCCAGTTCCGACATCATCAATCATTAATAGATCCACACCAACCATTCTTTGGTATAAAGTCTCTCTATCCGAGAACCCGGTTTTTTCTAATACAGAAGAAGTAATTTCGTCATATCTGACAAATAAAGAAGTACCGCCCTCTTCATACACCCTCTTAAGCAGCCAGGAACCAATACTAGTTTTTCCGGTTCTATAATCGCCCAAAAGAACTAGTCCAATTCCTTTGTGTATATTATCTAATAAATTCTGATCGTACACAAATATTCTTCCCTTGTAGTTTTTATCATCTGAAATATTAGACAGCTCGACATCCCAATAGCGCCTACCCAGGCGCAAAGTCTTAAAAACATTTGCGTCTAATCTTTGTCTAACTTTTCCAATAGCCGACCAAGCCATTCTAGTTACCTAATCGTTTTTTCAGCATCTACATTAGCATACTCGTATGTTTCGTCATATTCGTTTCGCTCATCTCTCGGCAATGGCTTACGATTCATCAGGGGCCAAAATCTTGTAACGAATACAGAAATCCCTGTTTCTATATTTCTAAGATAACCATCAATCATCACAATTGTTCCGTTATCTACATTTTTATCACAAACTTCTGCAATTTTTGAGAAACACTCGCAACGAATAGAGCATGTCTCTTCTTTCAGCCTATCAGAATTATCTCTCCACGTTCTATTTAGATTTAGAACAAATTCAAAATGCGGGGTACCGCCCGGCAGGATTTCGTATCGAACCTTTGTAGCAGCACCTAAACCATTAAACTCATTTCTTCCAATCATTTACGATAGCCTCCATAAATAAATAGTATCAGACAACACTTCAGTTTACCACATTGCAGGCCAGAAATCAAGTAAATCTGGAAATTTTTCTAAAAAATTTAAGCATCCATTCCATCTTCTACATCCTGATCAGCAAACATTTTTAGCTCTATGTCTTTCCCGTCAGTGGATCTGATTTCAGTAAATCCAAACTTAATTTTAATAAAATCTCCAAGCGGCCTATCAAATAGCTTATTCATAAATCTTATACCGAACTCTTTAACAAACGGTATTCTACTAACAGTTTTATTCCGGTTATAATTAATAAATGGAATAACCATACTATATTCTACTATTCTCTTAATCAAGATAGTTCCCCTCGAATAAATTCTTTTGTTTAATCTTTTCCATAGTTTTCAAGTCAAGCATTATAGTTTCCCAATTTTCCATATATTGCCAGTATGCCTCATCAAAGAATCTAACAGCTAATCGCTTTAATAGGATATCATATCTTTTCCCGTAAATAACCCAGTATTTTTCTTCGGGGTAATATTTCCTTTCCCTCCCCGAAATGCCCTCTTTTAATTCTTCCACAAAGTCTTTAATATAATCAAAGGATACCATCCTATTATCATTATCCGTTACCTCTATTTTAATAGTCTTCTTTTTATTATCTTGCATTATTTTGATTCTCAAAGTATTGTGCGTACTTACTAAACCTATGTGATGGTGTAAAAAATCCAGAACCACTAGTAGCAGCAAACGAAATCTTTTCTCTAAAATATGTAATCAATCGAAGCTCTGGAAAATTAGCTCTGACTTTGAAATGTTCCGCGAAAGCAGGCCAATCCATAATAATACATTTAATAATAAGACGTAGTGTTGGTAAACTATACTCTTTTATAAGATTTTTTAAACAACCGGCATTTATACCACTAATAGTTTTTGGTAATTCAATCGACGAAAAATTTAGGTCACTTTTTAACTCTGTGCAATAATATGCCCAAATTTGATAAATTGGATTTTGAGACGAATTTCTCTTCTTTTTCTCACCACTACTGTCTACCCTGTTGTTCCCTGTTTGTCCAGCGAATTCTGGAAAAAGGGTATCAATTCCCATAATAGTTTTCTCTTCAAAAAACGTAAAGAAAATTTACACGCGGCGGAATAGTTAAAAACAATATTATTAATATCAATTAAAATTGATTATAGTGGGCCGGTAAGCATTGAGCGGGTACGCGAAATGCTAACTTTTAAGTTACATCTATTTTATAGTTTTTATTGATCTATACTAAAGATCTAGTATGGAATAAAAATCGACATTTAGTATATAAATAACACTACAGCAAAGACTTAGGTAAATTTTCAGACTGTAAGAATATCCGCCCCAGTGGGGAAATTTTTCCGGGGATTTTTTTCAAGGGGGCTGGGGAAATTTTCCCCGCAGAATCCGTGCTTTTAATTTGCTACTCTTTCAGAATTTGATTTTATTGTACACGGAACACCGCCGGGCAAAACCGCTTTAATCGGATTTTCTATAATAGTATCACATTTTTTCTTAGTTCTCGACCGCAACTTATCTTCAATTATTCTTAATCTTGAGAAGTAATCATCATAACCTGTTTTGCTCTTACAACTTTCTATAAATTCCTTTTGGAAAGCATCCACTCTCCAGCGATATGATACCTTATTTTCAGAGACCTCTTTTTTACCCAAGATATAAGCCGCTCTTTCATAAGAGTAATCATCTGTAAAATCTATATAAGAAATAACTGTAATTACTTTCCAGAAACTTAAAATCTTTATATATTTTCGTATTGTCTTTTTATCACAGCCTAAAGATTTTGCGGCAGCCGAAATTTTTGTTCTAGATACTAGATTATTATCTTTTAGTAGGGCGTCTAAATCTTTATCCTTGGCGTAAAATATTAAGTTTTTAGTTAATCTTTGGTATATTGCGAAGGCAACGGGAGAAATTATTTTATATCCCCCCAGAGAAACAAAATCAGAATATGTTTTAATAAATTTTAAAGCCATATCTTTCCCCAAAAATTAATTTTTCTACTGAACGAAGTTTCCTAAAGATTTTTAATCTTTCTGTTTTTATACGAGTTATGTAGTCGTGAATAAATAAAAAGACAGAACTCATAAAGACTTTTCCAAGCAAAATATATTTTTCTTTCTCGTTTAAACTAAACTCTTTAACTACTTCTTTCTCAAGAAGTTCTCGATAATAAGATGTTATTTTTTCTTCATTTCTTTCACATAAATAGAAATCGCTAAAATCAGGTATAAGGATTGCTTGAAAATTATTTTTATAGCCTACCCAGAACCCGCCGTCGTCTAAAAAATACATTTTTGATCGTGATAATAAAATTTGATAAAAGACTAAAGAACCTTCACTTAATGTTTCTTGTATATTTTCTTTAAAAAAGAATTCTGGTAAGGCCCTCTCGGGCTCCACGTCATACTCGCCAAATCCTTTTTTAACCTTTTCCTTAACCTTCTCTATGTGTTCTTTAGTTAAATTCTCCAATGACGAATCTGAATTTAGATTAATAAATTCCACTAAACAGTCTTCACATTTAAACCACTCATTATTAACTCTTAAATTTTTAAATTTTATATGCAATTCTTTTTCATACTCTACATCTCCTTTTACTATACCTAAAAATTTAAGATTTAGCCCGGCACTTGCCTTAAGTTGTTTAAATCTTTTTGAAGGGTCTAAAGAGTATCCAATTTTTATTAAACCACTATTTACATCTTTTATAAAATAAACCACGGTTCCATTCCCCAATCGGCACTATCAGAATACCATTTTTTAATGCGGAAGTCAAGGCGGGAAGTGAATAAAAATTATGAAAAAGGTGGAGAGTGCATCATATTGCATGTATGATACACTTTCCGTAGTGGAGTCCCTTATTTTTATAACTTTAAGAAATATTTAATCCCAATAAAGTTTTTATCTTTTCTGTTAATTCTTTTCTAATTCCCATAGACGGATTCTTTTTTCTAATTAAGTTACAAGCTTCTTTCTCTTTCATACTCTCTATATAATGTAAAACAATTGCACAGATTGCTGAACTTCTATTAATTCCCCCGAAACACGCTACTAGCACGCTACCTTCAACTTTTATGTCACTCGCAAATCCCATAATCTCTTCTATTTTTTTGGCTGTTAAGTTTTCACCCGGATCATTAAATGGACACCACAGATAATCTACATTATCTGCATAATCCGGAAATACCCTTTCATTATTTTCACCCAGAAATACGATACCTTTTATATTATGTTTTAAGTAATCTTTATCTTTTATAGCTGATATGCTCCCCTGCCATAACCAATTGTTTATTTGGAGGATCATATGCCACCTCCTTTTATTTATTTTTGCTTAGCGTACTGCTTTTCGTGCGGCTGGAATTCCCCATTTTCAATAATCGCCTCGATTTCCTCTTCTGGCATTAGTATACAATCCATAATCTCATCCATATGATTACATTTAATTGGTAGACCTTTGTAGGTATTATACGTTACTATATCCCCAACTCTTACCTGTGGTGTTCTATGCTCATTTGGGTTTTTTCGACATTCCTGATAATCATAAACAGCTAAAACTTGCCCACATCTAAAATTCTTCTTGTGTTGTTCCGGCATGTAAAGAGACCCAATTTTATCAGGGCTCTGAAGCCTTTTTACAAGAACTCTTCCATTTAGTGGCTTAATGGCGTCAAATGTGATTACCGATTCCATTATCTGCTTTCTCCTACAAAAATTTAGGATAGAATGATACTGAATAGTGTGGTGAAGAAGCTGCCACCACTTAGCAACAACTTCCCCACCACGGAGAGGAGAGGGGATACTTGATGATATCATTCCCTAGAAAAATGTCAATCTCAAAATATAAACTACTTATTTCTGTTTAAAGTCCTCAGCCTTTTCTATATTTTCATACCAATTTTCTCGCTCCGCTGCTTGAGCCATTCTCGGGAGTAATTGCTTATTATTTAGTGCATCCCATAATTTTTGCCAATCCTCTGTTTCTATGCAGAACTCTGTAGCATTATTCTTAATAGCTGATTCAAGAGAATCTAATATTCTTATACCAGATCTTACATTTTTTGCGCCTTGACCAAACAACTGAGTATTAGCTATACAGAACTCTATGAATTCATAGTATGATAATTCTTTAATATCCTCATCAAAGAATTTAGGTTTATCATTCCAGGATATACTAGCCCCTATTTTAATTGTTTTCACTTTCTCTCTCCTCTACAAGTTTAGCCCGAGTGCAATTGCGTCAATGAATATCACGATACCATAAACCCGGAGAATCCCGCGCGTAGGAGGTTCCCCGCCACCGTCTCAACAACGCCGTTTGCCACGCTACACCTCATCCACGTAAGCCATCACGTATATGTCGAGCGTGCTCGCTGCCCCCGTGACCTTGTAGTCGATGGACTGCGCGGTGTCGGTGTCCATTGCCATATAGCCATTGATGGCCTCTGGCGCAGCGAGACCAATGTTGATTGTCACCGCTGGCACCAGCACCGTAGATCCTGTCGGGCGTATGGACATCACGTTCGACGCCGTTTGTGAATTGAACCCAAAGATCATCTCGCATCGTCGCGCCGTCGGGGGAACCAACGTCGCCAGCGACACGGGCGCGTAGACGATAGAACCACCCATGGCGAGAGCCTGCACGACCGCTCGTTCCTCGTCATACTGGTAGCGCCGATCCCTCCCCGCGCCGGTCTGGCTCACCTTCAGGAACGTCGATGCGACGATGGCTCGCACGACGCCCACGCGGCGGAACTTGTCGTAGCCCGCTGGCAGCGTCGGTGCCGTTGACGATAGCGAGAGGAAAGCGCGGGGCGCGTTCACGCCCGCGGAGTCCGCGATCGCATGTACGAAGATCCACTGATT